>Ga0180438_10000216_pt1 | contig 118574 bp, 83 predicted proteins | sample SS_ome_12_FD_132455 | JGI IMG/M metagenome (GOLD analysis project Ga0180438, IMG submission 132455) | Hypersaline lake sediment archaeal communities from the Salton Sea, California, USA - SS_3_D_2 metaG | ecosystem: Environmental > Aquatic > Non-marine Saline and Alkaline > Hypersaline >... | reverse complement strand
GGAAGAAGCCTAACACAGAATCGCGTCAATCGATTCCACTTGAACTGCGAGCCAAGACAGATGGACCAGTGGATTGCGTGGTCGGGCAGACCGCTTCTGGTCACCGAGTGGTACGTCAAAGGCGTCGACAGCGGGCTGAAGAACAGCTCCGGGGCCGGCTGGGTCGTCAAGACGCAAGCCGATCGGGGGCGGTTCTACCAGCACTTCGCGCTGGGCTTGCTCGAGCATCCGGGCTGCGTGGGGTGGCATTGGCATCGATACCAGGACAACTCCGACCGGCGGGAAGGCGGGTCGAGCAACAAGGGGCTGGTGAACCTGACGTACCAGCCGCACGGGCCGTTGCGCGATGCGATGGAAAAGTTCAACGCCCAGGTCTATCCGCTGATCCGCGCCCGGCAGCGTCGGTAGGTCCTTGCAGGATCACCGTATTGTGGGCTTGACGGTCTGCCGGTGCCCTCGAGGAGGCCGCATCGGCGTCGGCACGCACTGCCAGTGCGCTGTCGACGGAGAGTGCGGCATTGCCGGCCTGGGGCGCCGTGGCGAGGCGAGCCCCTACCAGAGGCCGGGCTTCTTCGGGACGTTGGTCGCCACCTTGAGTTCGCCCTCCCAGTCCAGCAGGAGCTTGCGATGCTTGGCGACGACGTCGGTGTAGGCCTCGTCCTCCGCCAGGTTCTTCAGTTCGCCGGGGTCGGCTTCCATGTCGAACAACTGCTTGCCCGGGTCGCCGCGGTAGGTGACGTACTTGTACTTGCGAGTGCGGAGCATCCGCCCGGTATCGCCGCTGATCTCGGTAACGGTGAATCTGTCCGGCTCGTCGACGTCCCGCTCCAGGATCTTCCGGAGGCTCCGGCCCCGCATCTCGGGAGGCGCGGCGACACCCACGTAGTCGCAGACGGTCGGCATGACGTCCACGCCGCTGACCGGGTGCCTGGTATCGGCCCTTCCCTCCCGAGCGCGGCCTGGGAAGGAGACGATCAGCGGAACGCGCGAGGCTTCGTCGTACGGCGACGACTTGCGGACCATCTGGTGGTGCCCCATGCCCTCGCCGTGGTCGGAGGTGAACACGACCAGCGTGTTTCTGTCCGCGCCGGTGTCTCGCAGCGCCTGGAGCAGAAGGCCGATCAGGCCGTCCACCTGTTCCACGTGACGGAAGTAGCTCCAGCGGTAATACCGCCAGTGGTCGGCGGTCCACTTGCCCCTGCTGGGTTCGTTCCTGGCGCGGGTGCTCTTGAGTCTATCGGGCTCGACCTTCGGGAAAGCGTGGTTCGCCGGCAGGGGCGGAAGCCAATCGGCCGACACAGGGAATCGAGATCGCTTCGGCACGTCGATGTTCAGCCTCAGCCACTCGCAGATGTCGTGCGGCTGCATAAACGAGGCGACCATCAGGAACGGCCTGTCAGACTTCCGGCCCCTGATGAACGCGTCGCAGGCCATGGCGACGGCCGGGTCACAGACATTGCCCTGCCCCCCGATTCCGGTGTGGAGCACACGAAAGCCCGGAATACTCGTGCTGTAGCTAGAAGGGAGGTGCCACTTGCCCGCATAGACGGCCTCGTAGCCGCCTTTGGCGGACAGCCACTGTCCCATGTTTGGAATGCCCTTGTGGATGGGTATGCCGTTGACGTAGACGCCCGTCTCGCGGGAGGTCCTGCCGGTCAGCAGCGCGCTTCGGGCCGGGCTGCACACCGGGTTGTTGCTGTAGGACAGGCGGAAGCTCACTCCCACGGCGGCGAGAGAATCGAGTGCGGGGGTCTGGATGTACTTGTTGCCCACGCAGGACAGCGCATCGGCGTGATGCTGGTCGGTGATGATGACAAGGATGTTGGGGCGGTTCTTGCCGGCAGCGCGGAACGCGGCGGCCGAACTTGTCGACAGCGCCAGCGCCGCGGCGCCACTGAGCTTGATGAACTCCCGGCGACTTTGACCGCCGCGCCGGCCTTGGGTCTGCGATGCCGTCATGCCCGCTTGTCCTTCCCGCTGCCGGTCTTGCCGTCCAGCTTCTCGTGTGCCTTCGGGTCGAGTATGTACGCGCGGGCGCCGGTCGTCACGACCACCAGGCGACGGGAGGCGTCCAGCCAGTACTCATAGGGCAACATGCCCTGGCCGAGCTGGTAGTAGTGATGCAGCTTCACGCTCTTGCCGGACCAGTTAATCTGATCGACGCCCCCGTAGCGTATTCGGTGGTACGGACGGTGAATCGTCAGGTGCTCGAGCACGTCAAATGTCGGCGACACGCCTTCGACGGCCATTCGTTGCACGGCTTCGAAGAGGCTCCAGTCCGAAGCTACCGGCCTCTGCGTTTGGATAGTGCATGTCTTCCCCCCGACGAAAAGCGTGACCTGGCCGTCTTTGCAGGCGCCTTTGCGGCTCATCCCCAAGTCGGCCCGGTCAGGCCCTTTGCCGCCTTCGTACTTGCTTGCGAGCGTCCAGTCGGTGATAGAACCGATCGTGTCGCCCCGGCCGCGGATCTCGGCGCGGATCGAGTGAGTGATGCCCCCGGAGTGTACCACCCGCTGCCTGGTCCGGAGGGTGAACCCGCCTGCGCCGACCCCCTTGCGCTCGAGCCGCAGTGCGCCGACGGTCTCGTTGCCGCTGGAGACGTATCCGTGGCACGTCCAGATCCGATAACCGTGCGTCCACGCGCCTTCCGGGCTGAACTCACGGTCCAGGTCGGGCCAGTCTCCCAGGGCCTTGAGTTCACCAAGGACGGCCGGAGTGATCGGTCGTCCAACTGCCGTTCGTTTCTTCTTGCTCTTGGCCATGTTCGCCTCTGCTCGGCAACTACGACTGGACACGCGTCCGCCATTGTACTGATTCAGCCTGAACGGGCAAACCCCGTCGCGCCAATAAGCACCCCACAGTGATCTTGCAGCACGGATGTTGCCGGGCAGATCGCTCCACGACGAGACCAAGTCCTCGAGTTCGGCGGGCGTGGCGTTCGCCGCGACGGCGCCGACCTCGGCTCTCCCGGGCGCGGCGATACGGTCGCCACCAACCCCGCCAGCGACTTCACGTCGTAATGCAGGTCCCCCATCGCCACGTGGGTGTAGACATTCATCCTCAGGTCGATCGTACTGTGGCGGGCGAGGGCCTCGGCGTTTCGAGGATGCACGCCGGCCCGCGCCAGGTTGGAGATGAACGTGTGTCGCAGGGCATGGAAGTCCGCGAAGCGGCCGCTGTTGTCCTCGTAGTCGATGTCCGCGGCGGTCAGGTCGATGCGGATCATTTCCGCGCCCTGTCTCTGGCTGGCCCACTGGTCGGGAGAGCCTGGGCAGGGCGATACGCAGGGGCACAGGAGGTCCACGGGGCGGCGTTAAGGGCCACGAGTTGGCCAGCACTGCGATCACGGAGCGAACGTCGACCGGCAGGTCCGCTGATTCCTGCAAGTCTACCCCGCGCCTGCTTGGGGACGCACAGGCAAGGCGGAACCCTTGCGATGCGGACGCGTCGAAGGAGATATGGACACCTTTCCCATGCACTGGCGACGAATGCTCTTGGTTGCGGCTGTTGTTCTCAGCACAAACGGCGCTCACTCGGCCGGGGTGCGACCCAGGCTGGTCCAGTGGGAGATGCAGTTCCGGGGGCAGGTTCTGCAAGCGGCGGTCGGCCGGAAGGTCGGGTACTACCTGCTGCACGTGACCAACTCGCGCAAAGACGCCCCGGGTCGCGACAGCGACCGTGAGGTCCTCAACACGCATGGTGCGTACACGGACTGGCGCATGGCGGTGGTCGGCGTGGACCTGGTGACGGGGAGGATTCGATGGTCGCGACGCGTGCACAGCCGGTGCGACATCGTCGCCGATCCGCGCAATGACGACGTGCATGTCTACAGCGATCTATGCCTGACGCTTCGGGCTGCCGACGGCGAGGTGGTCAGGAAGTCGGCCGTCCTCACCCCGAGGGGATGGTTGGACGGCGTGATCATCGGCTCCCGCATCTGGTCGGCGGGCGGAGCGAACCAGAACATGTCGCGGCGGCGGAACTGGCGGCTGGTCAGCCCGGACACCGGCAAGCTGGTGGAGATCGACGTGCCCTCGCGGCTGTTGCTGTCGCCGGACGAAGGGTCACGGCTGCGCATTGGCGGCGATGGGCTGACGAGTGTCTGCACCGTCGGCGGCAAGACTCGATGGCGATTCGAATGCACGCCCGTGCAGGCCTACCGCCACGAGCGCATACCGATCTGGGCCCACGGTCGGATCTACTGGCTCAACGGCGCGCCGCGGCAAAGAAGCGAAGTGCTCTGCCTTGGTGGCGATGACGGCAAGGTCCTCTGGCGGTATCGGCTGTCGGACGGCGCCTACCGATCCACCGACCATTCGCTTCGTGCGGGATCGCGAGCCAGGAAGTTCGCGTCCTTCAGCATGGAGGGGGAACAGATCATTGCGATCGACACCAACGGACGCCTCCATTTCCTCGACGTCAAGACGGGCGAGTCGGCCGGGCGGTTCCATCCGTCGCGCGCGTATCTCTGCTCCCCCGCGATCCGCGGAGACAGCCTGATCGTATTCACGCCTGACGAGGTCCGCAGCTATCCCATGGAGAACGTGCTTGGCGATGCGGGACGCAACAAGATGCTGGCTTACGCCCGAAGCGCCCTGTCCAGGGGCAACGCCGCCGAGGCCCTCGACGTTGCGTTGGAGACGATCCGCTGCGGGTTGGGATTCGCCGGCGCCTACCGGCTGGCGGCGGAGGCGCTGGAGGAACTCGGCCGCGGGGACGAATCGCTGTTCTTCCGTGCCAAGGCCCTCTCGCTGGCCGGCGGGGGAGAGGATGCGCGCCTGAAGACGCGCGTCGGCCTGCTTCGCGTTATCGATCTGCCCGAAGTCGCCGGGGAGTATTACCGGCGAGTCGACGACGTGGTTCTCATCGGCGCTCGTGATGGGCGGGTGTTCGCGGTGGACATCCACTCGTTGGAGAAGCGGGTCATCGGCGTTGCGGACAGAGAGATCGCCCGCCTTCGTCCGCCCGGGCCGGAGCAAGTCTACTGGACGATCTCGCCGTTCAGTGAGCGGAAGATGCCGTTGCCGGCGAAACCCGACGAGCCCCCGGAACCAACCGACGCGCTCTGGAAGCGGAGGACCGGCTACCACGGGCGGAGCATCTACTACCGCGGAGCGTACTACCGTCCGACGCCTGAAGGGGTCGTTCGCTGGGACCCGGCTGCAAAGGCGTCGCGCCTGTTCAAGACCTGCCTCGCAATCACGCGGCCTCACGAGAAACGATGGGAGATCCACGTGACGCCATTCGGCGTCAACTACGGCGCCGGTGTGGGTGGCGTGAGCATTCTGGACGCGAACCTCTGTCCATCGAAGTGGCTGGTCCACCTTCCGGCCGGCACGGCCAGACGCCTCGCCTGCGGCGCGACGCACTTCGCGGGCGTGTTCGGCGAGAAGGGCAAGCCGGTCGAGCTGCGCATCTACAACCATGAGGGCGAGCTTCTGCGGGCGGCGCCGACGGCCGGCGTGAGCCGTTCGGGCAGAGACGCGGGCGAACCCGTCCTCCGCCACGCCGGCGGGTACGTGCTTTGCGGCATGGAGCTGCTGTTCCTGCACCCCGATCCGGCCGTACCGGTGGTTCGTCTGGCACGGCCCGGCGCGGAGGACACGAGGATCGTCATCCAGGGACAGCCCAAGAGACAGAACCTCTTTGGCAAGCCGATCATTGCGGGCGACCGCGTGTTCACCGTCTGTAGAGGCGCAGGGCTGTTCGTCTTCGACGCGGACTTCTTCGGCAGGGCGTGCGCCACAGGTCGAGCCGCACCTTCCGGCAAGTGATCGCCGGTTTCCTTGAGGCACGGCGTTTCTGGTCCGGTTCGGTTCCGCTGCGGCTTCACGCCTCGGCAAGTGACGCGATCACAACTCGTGTCAGTCGGAACTTCTCCGATCCGGAAGCGTCCGACCTGATGTTGGTCATCGTTGTCGACAAGGGGCGGACGTGCGCGCCCCGCGACGGAACTGAAAGGACATCAGATGCACACGACGGCATCGATCGTGGCGGCCGTGGCGCTGGCGGGGGCGCCTCCGGCGCCGCCGGGCATGGCTCGTCTGCCGCGGAAGGGGCTCGTGGGCTACTGGGCGGGGGAGGGCAGCGCGAACGATTCCGCCGGCAGGAACCACGGGCGAATCGTCGGCGCGGTGACGTTCGTAAGAGGCAAGGTCGGGCGCTGCTTCAAGCTCGACGGCCGGGGCGCCCACGTCCAGATCGCCAGCTCGCCCGCGCTGCGGATCACCGGCGACCAGAGCGTCGCGATGTGGCTTTGCGCGGACACGATCCAGAAGCACATGAACCCCTTCCACAAGGCCTACGGGGGGGAGTTCTCCGTGCTGCTGAGGGAGGGAGGATACCTGCGGTACGCCTTCGGCATGTCCGGCAGCAACGGGCGGCCCTGGGCCGCACTGGTGGCGCGCGACGCGGTCGAGATGCTGAAAGCCCGAAGGTGGGTGCACTTCGCCGCCGTGCGGGACGTGACGGCCAAGACGGTCCGCCTGTACGTCAACGGCAGGAAGGCGAGGAATCTCTACGGTGTGATCTACCTCCCCGGCCAGCCCGGCAGGCCGCATACCGGCGACATCACCGCCCTCCCGAAGGCGCGCGCCTCGTCCTATCCCGCGTACATCGGGCGGGGCAACAACGAGTGCTTCGCGGGGCTCATCGACGAAGTCGCACTCTGGAACCGGGCGCTGAGCCACGCCGAGATCGCCCTCGTCGCCGGGTCCGGGCCGGGCGTGCCGCATCTGACCCGCGCCGCCGCTGCCGACCGTGTGGTCACGACCAAAGGCAGCGTGCTGCTCGGCGAGATCCGCAACGCGCAATTCACCGTCGCGACGTCGTTTGGCAAGGTCACCGTGCCGGCCCGTCGAGTGGTCGGCCTGGTCACGGGCGCGGCATCGAAGGTCCCCGCGACCGCCCCGGCCGGCGAGGCCGCCGCCCCGCGCCTGGTCCTGGTCGACGGGCAAGTGCTCGTGGGCAAGCTCGCCGAACCGGCCGTGGAGATCCGGATCGCCGGCGGCTCGACGCTCCGCGTGCCCTGGGGGAAGGTCCGTGAGTTCGCCTACCGCGTGTCCGAGGCCAGGCCCTCCGCCCCGGCGCCCACCGGCACGATGGTGAGCCTGGCCGGCGGGGAGCGACTGGCCCTGGCGGGGACCGGCCCGGAGCTTCAGCTCCTGACCGTCCACGGCAGGGTGCCCCTGGCGGTGTCCGGCCTGCGGTCCGTCGAGGCCACCGGCAAGGCCGACAGACCCCACCGCGCCTGCTTCGTCAACGGCTCGGAGCTGTCCGGGACGCTCCTGCCGGCCAGGCTTGCTCTGGAGTTCCGCCTCGGGCCCCGCACGACCGTCGGGCGCGACGCTGTCCGGCGGATCGACCGCGCCGTCGAGCCCGTCGCCCCCACGGGCGCGGCCACGGTCGAACTGAGAAGCGGCGACTGCCTGTTCGGCACGATGGGCGACGAGCGGCTGACGCTTCGTATCGTCGGCGGCGATGTTGTCGTTCGCCCCGCCGGCGTGCGGACCATCGCGCCGGACCCGGCCAAGCCCGGCCAGGTCGCCGTGACGATCTGGAACGGGAGCGTTCTCCGCGGTCGCCTTGGCGAGTCCGCGGTGACGTTCGCCATCACGCCCGGCGGGCCGACGGTCAAGCTCAAGGTCGCCGAGATCGCGGCGCTCGCCCGTTCAACGGTCGACCCTCCCGAGGCCGTCGTCCGGAAGGTCCTCGCGCTGATCGCCCAACTGGGCGCCGCGTCCTACAAGGATCGCGAGGCAGCCACGAAGGCGCTGGTGGCGCTGGGGCCCGGCATCGCTTCCCTGCTGAAGCGGCACCGGGAGAGCCCCGATCCCGAGGTCAGGGCGCGGATCGAGAGGATCCTGTCAGATCTCGCCCCCACAACGGCCGCTCCGCCCGCGCGCCCCGCCGCCCCGCAGCATCGAGCGATCCGCCTCCGCGCCGTTGCTCATGCAACTGTCGGGGCTCGCCGACTCGCACTCGAAGCCGAATGATCCAGGCGTCAGGCCGGGCATTCGCACAAGAAGGCCGGGCGGCTCGACCGTCGGATCGGCTACGTTGCCAAGGGGCGGGACGGCAACGTGCCGGGATCACCGGGCGCTCTGCGCAGTGCGGGGCCGCTTTTGCTGGAACTCTCCGGCATGATCAGTCGTCGAATGACGTGCGACGACAACTCCCGGGACCGGCTGGATGAAGCACATGGCGGTGTTGATAGCAGGGACCCTCGCGGCCGGGGCCGCACGGTCGCCGGGGCAGGTCTTTGTCCCCGCCCCGTGGGGCCTGCCGCGCAAGGGCCTGGTGGCCCTATGGGCCGCCGAGGGCAATGGGCGTGACAGCGCGGGGGCCAACCATGTCAAGCTCGCCCGCGGCGTGAGCTTCGCGCCGGGCAAGGTGGGCCAGGCGTTGAGATTCGACGGCAAGCACGGCTGCATCGACGTGGGCAATGCGGAGGCACTGCGGATCACGGGCGATCAGACGCTGGCGACGTGGATCAAGCCCGCGCGATTGGGCGTGCGGCAGAACATCGTGCACAAGGCGTTCGGCGGCGAGGGATCGATCGTCCTGGAGCCCACCGGCGAGTTGAGCTACATGTACGGCTCGTCGGGGCGCGACGGTGCGCCGTATGTCACCGTAACGAGTTTCGGGCAGGCCGGGGATGCCGGCATCGGCGCCGGCCAGTTGAAGGTGTACAAGGTCACCAAGACGGCAGTCAAGGCGGGCAAGTGGACGCATATCGCCATCGTGCGAGACCTGACCGCCGGGCGGCTGCGGTGGTACGTCAACGGCAAGCTGGTGGTCGAGACGGGCACGACGGTGCCGCAGGCGAAGGCGTCCGGCGCATCGCTTCGGATCGGCGGGGGCCACCTGAAGCACTTCAGCGGCCTGATCGACGAGGTGGGTGTATGGAACCGCGCGCTGACGGCTCGCGAGATCGCCGCCGTCCACGCGCACATGCCTGCGCTGAGCACGGTCGGCAGGGGCCTCGTGGGCCTGTGGCTGGGCGACGGCGACGCCAGGGACTTCCTCGGCAGACACCACGGCAAGGCGGGGGCCGGTGACAGCTACGCCGCAGACCGCCACGGCAAGGTCAGGGGCGCCTTTCTCTTCAATGGGAGGAGAGGCTTCGTCAGGGCACCCGATAGGAAGGAGCTGGATACGGACGAGGCCTTTACCTTGAGCGCATGGGTCAAGCCGAGGATCCGGCAGCGCGGCGACCCCACCCTCATCGCCAAGTGGGATGAGACGCGGCCTGGCTTCGGAGACTACTATGTGTGTTTGGACAATGTCGGGCGCGTGCGTTTCGGCGTCAGTCCGGGGCCGAAGGAATACGTCCACGACCCCGTCTGGTCGAAATCAGCGATACCCAAGAACCAGTGGACCCATCTGGCTGCGACATTCGACCGCGGGGAAATGAAGCTCTACCTCAACGGGAAGCTCGATGCGAGCAAGACCTCGGCCAGGATCAAGCATGCCATGCGGGAGGAATACACGCACGACGATGTGATCATCGGCGGCCAGTGGCACGACCGGCACATTTTCGACGGTGCGATGGACGATGTGGCGATTTGGAGCAGGGCGCTGGGCGCGAGGGAGATCGCCCAGGTCGCTCGGGCCCGGTCCCTCGTGGGCCTGCTCTCGACGACCGTGCCGCACGTTGAGCGGGATGCGCTCAGCGACCGTGTCGTGCTGAGTGACGGCAGAGTGCTCAAGGGCGCTGTCGGCAACGACGCGTATGAGTTGACCACGTTCTTCGGCAAGGTCAACGTGCCCGCGAAGGCCGTGATCGGCCTGGCGACGGCCGGGTCGCGGCTCTGGCTGATGCTGGCCGACGGGCAGGTGCTCGTCGGCAAGACGGGCGAGACGGCGATCAGCCTGAACCTGCCCGCCGGATCGGCCCTGAAGGTCCCCCTGGCTCGAATCCGCCAGTGCGGGTATCGGATCACCAAGGCCAGACCCGCCGAGCCCGCGGCTGCCGAACCGATGATCGCGCTGCGCGACGGCCAGCGGCTGGCCCTGGCGGCCGGGGCGGCGCCGACGTTGCGCTTGCGCACGGCCTACGCCACGGTGGCCCTGGTGCCGACAGGGCTGGTCAGAATCGAATCGGCCTCCGGTGCCGGCGGCCTGCACCGGGCCGTGCTGGCCGGGGGATCGACGCTCACCGGCACGCTCGAACCGCAGACACTCAGACTCAAGCTCGCCCTCGGGCCGGCCGCAGCGGTCCGCCGCGACGAGATGTTTTACCTGGCCGGGATGGGCAGCTCCGCGGTGCCGGCAGACGCCACCGTCATGGCCATGCGCAACGGCGACCGGCTGGTCGGCTCGCTGGCCCACAAGGTGCTCACCGTCCGCACGGAGTTCGGTTTGGCGAAGGTCTTCCCCGTCAGCGTGCTGGCGATGACGTTCGACCCGGCCCGGCCCGGCGCGCTGTCGATGAGAATGTGGAACGGGGGGACCATTGAGGGCCAACTCGTCGAGCCCGCCCTGACGCTTGCCACTGCTGCCGGACCGGTGGTGAAGGCCGCCCCCACAAGCATCGCCACAATCACCCGTCCCTACGCCCTGCCCGGTCCGGAGACGCTGAAGAAGGTCGCCGGCCTCATCGCCCGGCTCGGAGCCGAGTCGTACACCGACCGCGAGGCGGCCACGAAGGAACTGGTCAAGATGGGCAAGGGCATCGTCCCGCTGCTCAAGAAGCATCTCCAGAGCCCCGATGCGGAAGTCCGCCAGCGCATCGAGCACATCCTCGAACAGGCGGCCCCCAGGAAAGCCAAGCCCGCTCCCCCGCCCGAGATCGAGGAGCGGGACAGGCGGTTCATCTTCCACGATAGATTGACTTCGACCGCTCCCCGTCTCAGGGAGAACGACGATGGGAAAGCACGCCCGCCTCAGTGAGACAATGGAGCTGTTTCTGGCCTGCGCGGTGGTATTGCTGTTTCCGGCCGGGCCCGCGCCGGTGGATGGACTCGTGCTGCGGGGCGAAGTATGCAGGTCCGGCGGTATCCTGCTCAGACCGCGCATAGAGACGACAGCGCCCGCCGCCAAGGACGATCCGGGCGGGCTGACCTGGGTCTCGCGGGATGCAACTTGTGAGGCGAGTTCCAGCTACCTACGCGAAGACGGCACGATCCAGCGTCCCTTGCCAAGTCTCCTGACCGGCCGGGGCCGACTGTACAGGCCCGACGGCGGGAAAGACTGCTTTGCGTTCCACACGAATCGCGAGAAGAACCCCCACATCATCATCGCCCTGGCGGGTGTTCCGACGATCCAGAGACTGTTCATTGAGAACAGGCGGCACGGGCAGCTCGAACGGGCCTCGGGTCTGGCGGTGTGGGTCTCTGAGGACAAGAAGTCCTGGAAACACGTTTGGACGGCCCGACGGGTCGCGCCCTCGTGGATGGTCAAGCTCGAGGCCCCGATCGCCGCCGCGTACGTGAAGCTCGGCCTGCCCGGCACGAGTTACTTTCATCTGACGACGGTCAAGATCTACGGACACTCGGCAGGTATTCCGTCGGTGACGCGGCTGGAGCGGGCAGATCGTGTCGAGTTGGGCGACGGCAACGTGCTGCTGGGCACGATCGGGAACAAGAGCTATGCCGTCACGACGTTCTACGGCAAGATCGACGTTCCGGCCGGCCGCGTTGTTGGGATCGTGCCCACTCGCGACAAGCCGACTCGCATGAGGCTCGTGCAGACCGACGGCCAGGTTATCGCCGGCACGATGGGCGAGCAGACCGTACGGTTGATCCTCCCGGCCGGCTCGACGCTGAACGTGCCGCCGGCGAGCATCCGTCAACTGGGCTACCGAATGTCCAAGGACAGGCCCGGCATATTCGCGGCATCTCGGCCGGTGGTTGCCCTTCGTAGCGGAGACTGTCTGATCTGGACCGAATGCCGCCCCAAGCTGCAACTGGCCGGCCCGTGGGGCGCCGCCGACCTGCCCCTACAGAGCCTGCAACGCGTCGAGCCGATCGGCAAGGAAGGGCGCGGCCACCGCGCCCGGTTCCAGGGCGGAAGCGTCCTTGCCGGGACACTCAGGCCAGCGAAGTTCACGCTGAAGCTGGAGGTCGTCGGCGAGCTGGAGATCGCGTCGAAGGACGTCCGGCTGATCGCCCTGCCGACGAAGCCCCCCCAGCCGCCCGGGCCGACCGCCACCATTGTGCTGCACGACGGAAGCCGCCTGCTCGGCCGGCTCGAGAACGAGACACTGGCCCTGCGAACAACGCTGGGGCAGACGAAGGTGTATGCGGGCAACCTCAGGACGATGACGCGTGACGCAAAGCGCGCGGGTTCTGTCACGGTCAAGACGTGGGACGGTATGACGCTGATCGGGCAACTGGCCGAGCCGACACTGGTCTGCCGGATCGCGCCCGGCGGCCCACGAGTAAGCCTGAACGGGGCCCAGGTCGCATCGGTCGCCCGGTCGGCTCCGCGGCTGCGCCGCGAGGTCCGCAGGAAAGCCGAGAAGCTCATCGCCCAACTCGGCGCCGAATCGTACGCCGACCGCCAGGCGGCCACGAAGGAGCTGGTCAAGATCGGCAAGGGTGTCGTTCCACTGCTCGAGAAGCACCGCAGCAACCCCGATGCTGAGGTCCGCCAGCGCATCGAGCAGATCCTCGCGCAGCTCGGCCTCGAGCGCGACGATGGCTGACGGCCTCCGCCGGACAGAAGAGGTCCGCCCCCTCCGCGAGCGGCAGAAAAGGCAGGCTCAGCACGACCGGCCCATCGGCGACTGCAATGGCAGTGCTGCACGATTCGTGTGAATCTGCCCCAGGCGGAATTGCGACTGCCGTCAAGAAACGCATCCCGGGCGTGCCGAATGCGTCTACTTTGGCGCCCGCCCGGGCGCGCCGCGGGCCTCGACGGCGGCCAGGCAGGCCAGGGCGTAGACGAGATCGTCGCACCCGATCGCGCCGTGGTAGAAGGCCGCGAACGGCTTGCCGTCCGGCAGCTTCAGCGGGTCGGCGGAGACCTTCGGCAGCGGCGAGGCCTCGTCGAAGAACATCGCGACCGCCGCGCGGGCGCTGTTCCTTGCCTCCCGCAGATAGGCCGCCTCGCCGAAGTGCTCGTAGGCCGCCACCAGCAACTGGATCTGCCGGGCCCAGGGCATCGGGCCCCGCGCCCCGCCGCTCGTGCTGGCATCGGCCGCAACGGCCGCGTCGGCCGACCTGCGGATCAGCGAGAGCAGCTCCTTCCGGCGGCACATGTCGTATGAGGCCTTCAGCGTCATCCCGAGGTACGGGTCGATCCGCGCCGAGGCCCGCTGTTTGATGAAGTACGCGAACTCCCGCCGGGCGAAGCGGTGGAGCTTGGCGGCGAGGGCGGGCTCGGCGAGCCGGAGGCGGTCGCCCGCCAGGCAGATCTTGGCCGCCGCGTTCATGACTTGGCGGGCGTGGTAGCCTTCGGGCTTGCGCCGGGACGTCTCGTGGGCGGCGGTGAAGGGGAACAGGCCCGTCTGCTCGACGCGGCGGGCGAGGGCGTCGATCAGCGTGTCCATGCACGCCGCCATGCGCCGGCGGAACGCGGGGTTCCTCGAGGCGAGGCAGGCCTTGGACCACACGTCGAAGAACCACCCGGAGATGCGGGGGAACTCCGAGTGGCCGGACGGCTTGATGTTGCCGAAGTAGTCCCCGTGCCGCGTGAAGTAGCCCTTCTCCAGATCCCAGACGTGCCACTCGCGCAGGCCGATCGCGAAACGCTCCAGCGGCGTGTGGTCGGCGCCCTTCGCGGCGGGCAGGGCGGCCATGACCTCCAGCACGTCGGTGAAATCAACCGCCCTCGGCTCGTGGTAGATCCGCGAGAACAGCGTGTGGTAGGGGGGGCGGCAGTAGCTGACCTCGTCGTTGCGGAAGTCCCAGCCGAGGTGCTCGCCCCACGGGTACAGCCCGCTGCTGGGGCCCTGCGTGTGGGCGAACCACCAGGCGAGTGCCTTGTCGGCCTCGGCCTTGTATCGGACCTCGCCGGTGATCTCGCTGAGCTTCCAGAGCGTGCGGTACGCGTGGAGGTGCTCCAAAACGTCCTCGCCGACGACGGTCTCCTTGTGGGCGTCCTCCGAGCCGAGATGGTGCAGCGTGGGGATGTTCGTGAACCGCTGGAAGATCCACGGCGAGGGATGGCCCGGCCATCGGGTCAGGTCCTCCGGCAGCTCGACCTTCCGCCTGGCGGGGGCGAACCGCGGCGCCGGCAGCAGCCCGGGCGGTTCGGTCCGCGTGAGCGTCGAGGCGAACAGCGGGCTGTGCACCTTGCCGTAGCGGTCCCGGCCGCGGCGGATCATGCACTCTGCATAGCCCTTGACGATCCCCAGGTAGTCCGGCTCGGGCTTGCCCTTGAGCTGTTCCAGCAGCCGGTCGCGCGGCGAGCGCGCACGCGGCGCGCGGGCGGGTCGGGCATCGCGGCGGGCGGGCCGGCCCAGGGCCACCGCGAAGCCCCGCGCCGTGCCGCTCCCGCCATCGCGCGCCGGACGGATCAGGATCGTCAGCGGCTCGGCGCCGTCGCAGACCACGCCGGCCAGGCCGTTGGCGGCGCCGGCATCGATCAACTTCTCCCGGCCGCCCTGCCTGGCGACGATCTGGAGGACCCCATCACGCCGCAGGAGCAGAGAGGCCCGGGCCCTCTTGCCCGCGCCCGGCCCGGCGAACTCGAATCCGACGTGCCCGCCCCGGCCGATCCGGACCCGCATCCCCGTCCCGCTGCCGCTGCCCTGCGCGTGGGCGACCGCCGTGCGCTTCGCCCCGTCGTCCCAGCTCCAGCCGACCTTGGTGAAGTCGGTGTCCTCCACGCCGTCGCCGCCGAAGGCGCTTGTCAGCCCCACGGCCGTCATCTTCCGCGCGATGCCCGAGCCGCCTTTCTTGTGGTCCTCGGCCTCCCAGGACGTGGGCCCGGTATGGCCCCGCCCGCGCCCGAAGACCGCCCAGTCCATCTCGCCCAGCGCCGTCAGGTCCACCGATGAGACAGCGGCGTCAAACGACGTGGAGATGATTGCACCCCGAGCCGGGCGGGCTGGACAGAACGCAGCCGCTGCGGCTGTGATCACCGCGACGGCACGATTCCTCGGCAACAAGAAATGCATGCTTGCCCTTTCCTTCTTCCGGGCCCACGGCCGGCCTCGATCGAGCGGCTGTCCTGGCACTGTAGTGTGCTCCCCGGCCGCAGGCAAAGCCAAGCGCGCGGCGTCCGGAGGGCGCGGTGTCGCAGAAGGTGTCCTGTCTCGCGGCTCAAGTGGGAACATGTGCCTTGCCGGGACATGGCGGCGGGATAGAATCGTCGGGGCAGCCTGCGGTGGTCGCCGGGCGATCCGCTTCGGGAATCCGCTGAAGTGTGGAGTTGAGCATGGTTGTGAAAGGTGCGTTGGCTTCCCGGTGCGTGATCGTCGCGCTCGTTGCCCTGGCGGCGGCTGTCGGGCCGATGATCACGGGGGCGGGGGGCGGCGACGGGAGAGCGGGAGGCCCGTCCGGATCGGACTGGCCGACCTACATGCACGACAACAACCGTTCGGGCACGACGGAGGAGCGGTTGTCTCTGCCGCTTGCGCTGATCTGGACGCGCGATCCGGACAGGGCTCCCGCGCCGGCCTGGCCGCCGCCCGCTCCGTTCGACTACTTCCACCGAAAGGCCTTGAGCCCCCGCGTTGTGTTCGACAGGGCGTTTCACGTCGTCTCCAGCCGGGGCCGAGTGCTCTGGGGATCCTCCTCTACCGATACGGTCCACTGCGCGGAGCTGGAGACGGGCAAGGAGCTTTGGCGGTTCCATGCCGAAGGCCCCATTCGCGTCGCGCCCGCGATCGCCGGCGACAAGGTGGCCGTCGGCTCCGATGACGGCCGCCTCTACTGCCTGGACGCCAGGACGGGCGCCCTGATCTGGAAGAGGCGCGTGGTCGAGGACGCCCCGTTCATCGCCGGCAACGGCCGCCTGATCAGCTCCATGCCCGTGCGGTCGGGAGGGCTCGTGCACGGCGGCAGGATCCACTTCTGTGCCGGGCTGTTTCCCCAACAGGGCGTCCGCCACGGGATGGCCGACATGGCGTCGGGCGAGATCGTCGCGACGGCGAAGGTGCGGACCTCCGTGCAGGGCTACCTGTTCCTCAAGGACGGCAAGGTCCATGCCGAGAGAGGGCGCGCGAAGCCGGGCCGCCTGGAGGTGAGGCTCGGCGCCCCGATCCCTGACGGCCCGGGCGGGGAGGCCCCGGCGAAGACACCGGGATACCCGTACGCGGTCATTGCCGCCGCGACACACGTTTTCCGCGGCGGAGACGACAAGGTCGCCGCCTTTGCCCCGGGCCGCTCAGAGCCCCTCTGGTCGGCGGATGTTGACGGGAAGGCGTATTCGCTGGCCGTCGCGCGCCAACGCCTGCTCGTGAGCACCGACAAGGGGAGGATCTACTGCTTCGGCCCGGACGTCGCCGGCCCGCCAAGGGAGCACCGCCCGAATCACGAAGCGGTCAAGCGCGGACCTGCCGTCACGGCCCTGGCCGAGGCGGTCCTCGAGTCGTGTGGGCGAAGGAGAGGCTATGGCCTCATTCTCGGCGCGGATCCCGGCTGCGCGTTGGCCATGGAGTTGGCCAGGCAGAGCGAGATGAAGATCGTCATACGGGAGGCAGGCCGGGCCGAGGCGGCCAAAGCCAAGGCCGTGCTGAGCCGGGCAGGGATGTACGGCCGGATCAGCGTTCACGAGGGCAGCCTGGACCGCCTGCCCTACGGCGACTATCTGTTCAACCTGGTGCTGCACGGGGGGCTCGTGACGAAGATCGCGTTCGGCGGCAGCCGGGAGGAGGCCAGGCGGGTCGTTGCACCTGTCCGCGGGGTGGCGATGCTCGGGTCAACGCCCGCCGACGTCTGGAAACGCCCCGCGCTCGAGGGCGCCGGCCGGTGGAGCCACTTCTATGCCGATGCGGGAAACACCGCGTGCAGCGGCGACAGGCGGATCACGGCGGACCTGGCGCTCCAGTGGTTCGGCGAGCCGGGCCCGGAGAAGATGGTGGACCGCCACAACCGAACCATCGCCCCGCTTTCCGTGAGCGGCCGACTGTTCGTCTCGGGCGTCGACTGGTTTGTCGGCGTCGACGCGTACAACGGCACGATTCTGTGGGAGAAGGACGTGCCCGAGTCGCTTCGCATGGCCGCGCCAAAGACGTGCAGCAACATGGTCGCCACGGACAGCCATCTGTACGTCGCATCGGGTCCGTCATGCCTGAGGCTCAGCGCGGAGACGGGCACGGAGGAGCGGCGGTTCAAAGCCACAGACGGCGATTGGGGGTATGTGGCCATGGCGAAGGGCATCCTGGTCGGCAGCACCGTGCCCACCGGATCGCTGCGATGGAAGTTCGCCCACGATTCCTGGAAGCCCGGCTACGAACCAAGGAGGTTCGTCATATGCAGTCGTGACTTGTTTGCCCTCGATCCGAAGACGGGACGCAGGAAGTGGAAGTACGAGCCCGGCAAGGGCGTCATTCCCTGCCCGGCCGTCGCAATAGGCGCCGGCACGGTGTTCCTTGTGGAGAGCACCAACCCGGCCTCCCGTCAGGTCGCCGACGGCCACGTCACGCTCGATGTGCTCGTGGGGGCCGGTGCCAGCCTCGTGGCCCTCGACCTCGAGACAGGCGGGAAGCTCTGGGCCCGCCCGGTCAACCTGGAGATGAGAAACTGCCTGTACCTGAGCTGCAAGGACGGGAAGGTGCTGATCAGCGGCTCGGTCAATCGGGACGGCGGGTGGTACCTCCTGTATTGCCATGATGCCCGCGACGGCAGGAGGCTCTGGGAGACCGGCCGCCTGTCGACGAAGAACACTACCGGCAGCCACGGCGAACTGGTGAAGCACCCGACGATCGTGGGCGAGACGATATACCTCTACAACGACTCGTTTTCTCTGAGAACGGGTGTCGAGGCGCCCTGGAAGCTCGGCCCGTCACGGTGCGGGGAGCGCTCGGCCTCGGCGAGGTACCTGTTCTGGCGGAAGGGCGGCGTGATGATGTCGAACTCGAAGGGAGAGGAGTCCAGGGCCCTGTCCCGCAGCTCGCGTCCGGGCTGCTGGCTGAATATCGTCCCGGCGGGGGGCCTGGTGCTCATACCGGAAGGAAGCTCGGGCTGCCGATGCGAGTTTCCGATCCAGGGCTCCATGGCGTTCCGGCCGCGATGACTACAGGCTTGCCTCGCCGGGCTGGAGCCCGCCACCCCCTTGTCCCGGACGTTCCGGTTGAGCACGACGGCTGCCGGGCAATCGAGCATTTGGCCGCCTGAATGCGTGCCACCAGCGACCCGCGCGCGGTATGATGGCCCGCGAACACTTCCGATCGCCAGGAGACTGCCATGGGTTGGACGTCCGCCGCCGTTGCCTCCCTCGTGATCTCGGCTTCGGCCGCCGCCGGGGACTACACCGTACTGCCCGCCGAGGCCGACCGCGTGCCCCCGAAGCAGATGATGCATGCCTACCTGATGCGCTGCGTCACGAAAGCCCTCGATCGCCGCGCCGCCGCCTACGAGAAGCTGAAGCTCCCCGATCAGCTCGCCGCCTACCAGAAGCGGATGCGCAAGACCTTCGTCGATGCGCTCGGCGGCTTCCCCAGACGGACCCCGCTGAACGCCCGGGTGGTCGGGAAGGAGAAGCGCGACGGCTACGACATCGAGAAGGTCGTCTTCGAAAGCCAGCCTCGCCACTTCGTGACGGCGATTCTGTATCTTCCGCGGACGAAGCCGCCCTATCCCGGTGTGCTGGTTCCGTGCGGGCACAGCGGCAACGGGAAGGCTGCCGCGGCCTATCAGCAGGTGAGCATCCTGCTGGCCACCAACGGCCTGGCCGCCCTCTGCTACGACCCGATCGACCAGGGCGAGCGGTATCAGTTGCTCGACGCGAGCGGCAAGCCGATCGTCGGCGGGACGACGGCCCACTGCCTCGTCGGGGTGGGCAGCACGCTGCTGGGGCGAAACACTGCCACGTACCGCGTCTGGGACGGGATGCGGGCGATCGACTACCTCCAGAGCCGCCCGGACGTCGACGCCAGCCGGATCGGCTGCACGGGCAACTCCGGCGGGGGGACGCTGACCAGCTACCTGATGGCCCTGGACGAGCGGATCGGCTGCGCCGCGCCGAGCTGCTACCTGACCAGCCTCCGCCGCCTCTGCGAGACGATCGGCCCGCAGGACGCCGAGCAGAACATCCACGGGCAGATCGCCCGAGGCCTGGATCACGCCGAGTACGTGAACATCCGCGCGGCGAGACCGACGCTGATCTGTGCGGCGACGGGCGACTTCTTCGACATCGACGGAACGTGGGACACGTTCCGCCAGGCCAAGCGGTTCTACACGCGGCTGGGCTTCGCCGAGCGAGTCAGCCTGATCGAGACCGACGCCAGGCACGGCTTTTCGAAGCGACTGCGCGAGGGCGCGGTGCGGTGGATGCGTCGGTGGCTTCTGGGCGCCGACGACGCGATCGTCGAGGGAGATCTCGCCGTGGTGGCCGACGACCGCCTGCGCTGCACGCCGCGCGGGCAGGTGATGCTGCTCGAGGGAGCCCGCAGCACCTACGAGATCAACGTGGAACTGGAACAGAGGCTGGCCAAGGCGCGGAGGGCGTTCTGGCGAGGGACCGATTGCAGCGAGGCCCTTCGGCGGGTCCGCCAGATCACCGGGATCCGTCCGCTGGCCGACCTGCCCCGTCCGAAGTGCGCCGCCGTCGGCACGATCGCGGGCGAGAAACGCCGCATCGAGAAGCTGATCCTGGAGCCGGAGCCGGGCATCCGGCTGCCCGCCCTGGCCTTCGTGCCGGCCCGGCGCGGAGAGGAGGCCTGCCTTTATCTGCACGCCGAGGGCAAGCAGGCCCACGCCGCGCCGGGTGGGCCCGTCGACAAGCTGGTGGCGGCCGGACGCCTCGTGCTGGCCGTCGATCTCCGCGGGATGGGCGAGACGGCGAGTGCCGCTGCCCGCAAGAGGGGCATCTCCAAGTACGTCGGCGGCGACTGGAAGCAGCTCTACCTGGCGTACCTGCTCGCCCGGCCGTATCTGACCATGAGAGCGGAAGACGCCCTGGTGTGCGGGCGTTTCCTGGCCGGATACAAGGCCGGCAAGAAACCGAACCGGGTGCACCTGGTGGCCCTCGGCAAGGCCGCCCCGGCCGCCCTGCACGCGGCGGCCCTGGAGCCGGAGCTCTTCGCCACCGTCTCACTGACCAACTGCCTCGTCTCATGGTCCAATGTGATCCACACGCCGATGGCGGTCGAGCAATTCGAGAACGTCATTCACGGCGCGCTGCGCACGTACGACCTGCCCGATCTGCTCGGGACCTTGCCCGCCGGCCGGGTGACATGGACCGACCCTGTCAACGCCCTCGGGCAACCCGCTTCGCGGTGAGCTTCTCGAACGCCGCCTTGTCGGCCCTCGCCGGCTGCGTGGCGGGCTGGACGGCGGCGGCCTTCTGCTCGACGGCGCGTATGGCGTCCTTGGCTGCCTCGCGGACCGGGTAGAACTTCGCCTGACGGAAGCCCGGCGGGCCGACGTCGCCGCCCCTTTCGCGCGCCAGCGGGTCCGTTTCGGCCAGCCGTTTCAGCAGTGGCAGGTCCTTTGCCGAGCCGATCACGCCCAGCGCCCTGGCCGCCCACGCCCGGCGGAGCCCCGCCTTCTTGTCGGCCAGGATCGCGCCGATGCCCTCGCGCGCCGTCGCGTCGCCGCGCCGGGCGCGGGCGATGATCAACACCTCGCGCTGCACGCCGCGGCGCTTGGCGGAGGCCTGCTTCAGCAGCGGCCCCGCCTCGGCAGGCATGTCGGTCAGGTCGATCAGCAGGCTGAAGTACGCCGCTTCGACGCGATTCATGTGGCCGTGCCGGATCGGCTTGTCCTTCCCCGGCATTCCCGCCACGTCGGACAGCAGATCGACCAGCAGGGCGACCCTCTCCTCCAACAGGACGGGCCGAGGGTCGGCCGAGGCCACGTCGGCCGCCGCAAAGGCCGGCGCGTTCCATCCGTCCTTCCAGCCCTCCTTGCGCCGGGCGATTTGACGGAGGCGTTCCATCAGCTCCTCGTCGACGGGCTGGCCCCTCAGCGCCAGCAGCGCGGCGTTCAGCACACCCGAGTCGTTGCTGGCCAGCAGCTCGCGGGCGTCGGCCTTGTTTGGAATCACCGTCAGATACGCCCGCGCCGCCCACCCGTGGGAGCTGGGCAGCTTGTCGGCGGTCCGGCCGAGAGCGACGTCGAGAAGGGCCCCGCGCGCCTTCGCCGTGCCCAGTCGCTGGAGGACCTGCACGGCCCGATGGCGGAGGGAATTGCTCCTCGTCCCGTTGTACTGCTTCATGATGGCCACGACGGCCTCGTCGGCGTTGGGACGTATCGACGCCGCACACTTGTCGAGCTGCTCGGCTGTCAGCTTCGTCTGCCAGGGCAGATCCAGCAGGTCCAGCACCTTCTGGATGGCCGCGCGATCGCCGCCGGACTTCGTGACCGGCGCTCCCACTGCTTCGCCGCGTCGCTCGACCGTGCCCCCTTCGGCCCGGATGGCGGCGTCTCTCCTGACGGTCTCGATCAGGTGAGTCGAGGCGCTGCGGATCCTCGCCAAGGCGGACAGGAGCTCCCCATTCTCCCTCGTGCGGGGCAGGCCCGCCGGCGCCGGCCAGGGCTGCTCGATCCGGACGAACCTGCCGTCGACGGTGATCGTCACGGCGATGGTCCCGCCGCCCGAGGCCGGCCATCTCGGCACATCCCTCAGGTCCCACGGGCGCCCTTGGCCCAGCCTCCTTGCCGTGGAGTCCAGCTCCTTCCGGGTCAACGTCGATTCGTATCGGACGAGGGCCTTCCGCCGGGCATCCCACATCCGGGCAGTCGCCTTGCCCCTCGTATCGATCTCGATGCTCATCGACCGGCTCGGCTCGGCGGGCACCGAGACGCGGAACGACAGTGAGACACCTTCCCAGCGATTCCGCCAGTGCTCCATTCTCAGCTCGAACCGCTCGGCGATCTGCCGCAGGGCGACCCGCGCCCGGCTGGCACGCTCGGAGTCCTTGTCGCTCCCGGCCGCCTCCAGCGCGCGGATCGCGGGCTTGCCGATCTGTATCAGCGCCTTCTGGGCCTCGTCACGCTCCTTGTGCTTCTCGCTGGCGAGCTGAGCGATCAGCTTGTCGATCCGCGCCGCGAGGGCCTCCGCCGGCTGCGTCGCCGGCACGTTGGCAGGTTCCGCAGATGCGGGGCTGTGGCCCACGGAGCAGCCACAGACCACACCGATGACCAGTAGATCGCGCACCCGGAGGATCGTCGGCTTCCCCCCGGTCGATCGGCGGTTGGCTTGATGGCTCATCCGTCCATGTCTCCCGTACGTTTCACCGCAACTTCTGACGCACGAGGCCCGCTGTCCGTTCCCGCAGAGCACGGCAAAGCTTCCTTGACACGGCGCCATCCCTGCCGGCGGGCCTTTGCGATGATCCCAAGCTGCGCCGGGCCTCGCGCACGCTTTGCCTCCGATGAGGTGTCTGTTAGACTGCTACAACGGTCGGAGAGCACAGACGGCTTGCCCCCAACGTGGAGGATCAGCCAATGATCGCGTCCGTGAAGTTGCGTGTGAGCGGGAACACGCCGGCCTCGCCGGGCCGGCTGGTACGGCGTGTGGCCGTGTGGTTTGCACTGGCGTCGGTCGCGTCGGCAGCTTCCGCATCGGCGGGTGAGGCGGCGCGCGCGCGTCAGATCGTCGCCGGCGCGGGCGTCCGGGGCGGGCTGGTCGTTCACGTCGGGTGCGGTGACGGGAAGCTCACTGCCGCGCTGCGCCGGGGGGGCGGCTATGTCGTTCACGGCCTGGACGCCGATGCCGCCAACGTCCGCAAGGCCCGCGAGCACGTCCGGTCGTTGGGCCTGTACGGCAAGGTGTCGATCGACGCCTTCGACGCCGCGCACCTGCCCTACGTGGACAACTCGGTCAACCTGCTGATCGCCGACCGGCTCGGCGCGGCGCCGCGGGCGGAGGTGATGCGCGTCCTCGCGCCGGGCGGCGTGGCCGTGGTCTGCGGCGAGAAGGCCCTCAAGCGGCGGCCGTCGACGATCGACGAGTGGACGCATTATCTGCACGACGCGGACAACAACGCCGTCGCCGCCGACACCGTCGTCGGACCCCCGCGCCGCCTCCAGTGGCAGTGCGGGCCGAAGTGGACGCGGCATCACGACCGCATGTCGTCTCTCAGCGCGCTGGTCTCCTCGGGCGGGCGGCTGTTCTACATCCTCGACGAGGGCTCGACGGCCTCGATCTACCTGCCGTCGCACTGGGCTCTGATCGCGCGGGACGCGTTCAACGGCAAGCTGCTCTGGCGCCGCCCGATCGACACCTGGTACAGCCGCTTCAAGGGCCTGAAGGACGGGCCCGCCGACGCGCCGCGGCGCCTGGTGGCCTCCGGTGGACGGGTCTATGCCACCGAGAGCCTCGCCGGCCCCGTCACCGCCGTCGACGCCGCCGATGGCAAGACCGTCCGCACCTACCCCGCCACCAGGGGCGCCGAGGAGATCCTGCTGTCCGACGGCGTCCTCTTCGTGCTGATCGGTCCGGGGTCGATCGGCGACGGCAGGCGGACGCAGCGTCCGGCCGAGACGAGGAAGATCCTGGCCGTCGAGGCCGAGACCGGCAAGACGTTGTGGCAGGCGTCCGACGTGGTGGCCGCCTCGACGATGGCGGCCGACGGGGAGGGCGTGTACTACTTCAACTTCGCAGCGAAGACGGTCGCCTGCCTGGACCGACGGACGGGCAAGCGACGGTGGGCCTCCGAGGCCCTGCCTGCTCCCGCGAAGCAGACGAGCTTCTTCGCGTCCAGGCTCGTGGTCCGCGACGGCGTGGTGCTGCTGGCCAGCGGGGAGCATTCGGGCATGACCAAGTCGGGCGGGGGCGAGACGCGCAGCGACACGCTGACGGCGATCTCGGCGGCGACGGGCAGAACGCTCTGGACGGCCAAGCATCCGCCGTCCGGATACAGCTCGCCGGAGAACGTCTTCGTCATCGACGGGATCGTCTGGTGCGACAGCTCCTCCAACGGCAGGCTCGACGGGACGGTCGTCGGCTGGGACCTGAAGACCGGCCGGCAGATGCACCGCTTCCCCTCCGACCGGAAGAACTACTGGTTCCACCATCGCTGCTACGCGGGCCGGGCCACCACCAACTACATCCTGACCAGCCGCACGGGCATCGAGTTCATCGACTTCCGCAAGAAACGGTGGGACCTGAACCACTGGACCCGCGGCGCGTGCCTCTACGGCGTCATGCCGTGCAACGGCCTGCTCTACACCCCGCCGGCGCCCTGCATCTGCTACGCCGAGACGATGCTCCACAGCTTCAACGCACTGGCGCCCGCCGGCGGCAGCCGACCCGTCACGGTGCCCGCGGCGCGGCGGCTGACGAAGGGCCCCGCCTTCGGCCTGCCCGTCGAGGGCAAGGCGGCCGCCGATGATTGGCCGACCTATCGCGCCACCAACGCGCGGAGCGGCGCCCTCGCCGCGGCCGTGCCGGCCCGGCTTCGCCCCGCGTGGAAGGCGACCGTCGGCGGGAAACTCAGCGCCGTCACCGTCGCCGACGGCAAGGTGTTCGTCGCGGCCGTCGACCAACACTCCGTCCACGCCCTCGCCGCCGACTCCGGTCGGGAGTTGTGGCGGTACACCACGGGCGGGCGCGTCGACTCGCCTCCGACCTACCACCGCGGCCGCGTGCTGTTCGGCTCGGCCGACGGCCGGGTCTACTGCCTCCGCGCCGACGATGGCAGGCTGATCTGGCGGTTCCAGGCCGCCCCCGCCGACCGCCGCATCCTCTCCTACGAGCAGATCGAGTCGCTCTGGCCGGTCCACGGCAGCGTGATGGTCCGCGCTTCGAAGGGCTCGGGTGGGGCGATCGTCCATTTCGTCGCCGGCCGATCCATCTTCGTCGACGGCGGGCTGCGCTACTACCGCCTCGACGCCGCAACCGGCAGGATGATCTCGCGGACCGTCCTCGACGAGCGGAATCCCGAAACCGGCGAGAACGTCCAGGAGTTGGTGAAGTGGCTGAACATGCCTGTAGGCCGCCCGGACGTGCTGAGCTGCGACGGCAAGCGGATCTACATGCGGTCGCAGGCGTTCGACCTGGCGGGCAAGCGGCTGTCGATGGGGCCCAAGGTCGCCGGGGCGACGGAGGGGCGGGCTCAGGGCGGCGAGGGGACGCACCTGTTCTGCCCGACCGGCTTCCTGGACGACACGTGGTTCCATCGGACCTACTGGCTGTACGCCCGGACCTGGTCGAGCGGGTGGTGCGGCTACTACGTCGCCGGCAAGTACGCCCCGGCGGGGAAGATCATGTGCGTCGGCGCCGACCGGGTCTACGCCTTCGGCCGCCGGCCTCAGTACTACAAGTGGACCACGCCGATGGAGTTCCGTCTGTTCGCGGCCGACAAGGAGTGGTCCCCGCGAGCGGCGAAAGCCCCCGCCGCCGCGAAGGCCGCCCGCCGAGGCGCGAAGACGGGCGCCAAGAAGAAGAGGCCCGGACGCCCGCCGGGCCCGGTCGCCGACAAGGCCAACTACGCCTGGTCGACCGACGTGCCGATCCTCGTGCGAGCGATGGCGCTGGCCGGGAAGACGCTCTTCGTCGCCGGCCCCGACGACGTGCTCGACGAAAGCGCGCTGGGCAAGACGCTCCCCGCCAAGGAGAAGCTCATTCTGAAGCAGGAAGCCACCCTGGCAGGCAAGGCCGGCGCCGTCCTCCGCGCCGTCTCGGCCGACGACGGGCGGAAGCTGGCCGAGTACCGCCTCGACGCCCCGCCCGTCTTCGACGGCATGGCCGCCGCGGGCGGGCGGCTCTATGTCGCCACGGCCGACGGGAAAGTCGTGTGCTTCGCCGGGAGGTGAGGCGGCGTCACTGATGTCTCGACGAGTGCCGTGGCTTGCCGCGCGGCGGCAACCACGTTCGTGTCTCCCCGGGCGGCCTCTGTCGCCCCTGCGGGGCTCATTTTCATGGCTCCTCAAGAGAATCTGTGGGCGAGCGCCGGCTCGGGGAGGTTTCCAAATGTGTGATAGAGAGCAAGTTCCCAAAAACATGGGGATCGCTACCCGGGTTTCTGAACAGGAAACATGGGAAGCGTCCCTACGTTTCCTCTATGTTTCCTCCGTAGCGAGTCTGGCCATGTCGGTCCGTCCTGCCCCCACGGCGGCGTCCGGGGGGCCAGCCCCCCGTGCCGGCCGGGGTTTTCAAGGCATCGCGCCGGTGTCCGATGGCCATGAGGAAACACGGGCTTTCGCGCCGGAAACCGCGGGAGGTCGGATGCACGGCATCGGACACTTGAGCCATGCCTCAGAAAACCCCGCGGCGCAGCCGCGTCTTTTTCGGGCACGCGGCCAGGTGCATCTGGGTTCCACGGGCAGACGTCGCGCCGGGGACGCGACGCACACATTCTCTGGAGGAGGCACTTTCATAAGGGGTTCGCTACCGTGGGCTTGTGCCCCCGGCTATTTCCTGCCGGCCCTTCGGGCCTCCGGAGGTGGCCCCCGCCGATCGGCTGGGAAATGGGGACAGGCACCCGCGCTTCCGCGCTTCGCGGCGGCGCCGGTACGCAGGACAAGCCGCTTCGGAGCCAGTCCCCCTTTCCCTTCGGGCCTCCGAAGGCGGGCGCGGGGGCCGGCGCCAGACGACCCGCTTCACCCCGCCATCCAGCGGAATAGGCGTTTGCGAATGCTGGAATCAGCGATAGAATAGAGTTGGCAGAAAGGCCAACAGCGCTCGTCGCCCAGATGACTTCCGGGAGATCCGGGTTAACCTACGGCCCTCGTAGGGTGTTTCGTTGCTTGCGCATGTCTGACCCGTTTGGCCGCGCCGGAAAGGAGCCCCGCAGATGTCTGACCTCAAGACAAGAGCCCACGCGCTTATCCCTCCGTTCCTAAGCCGAAGGGCCGCCGGGATGTTCTTCGCCATCAGCCGAGAGGACATTGCAAGGCAACTGGCCGAACGGATTGACACGCCGGGCAAGATCAAGCAGCACGCGCCCAGCCTCTGCGGCCGGACGGCGCTGCTGTACCGCATCGCCTATTCCAATCCGGTCATGTACGCGAGGTTCGCCATCGATCTGTACGAGCGGGGCCGCGCCATGCTCGAGGGCCTGAACATCAAACCGGGCGCCCACGTCAGACGCTCCTGTGCAAAGCCGGGCATGCCCGCGCTGGACTGGATGATGCTGGAGAGTCTTCGGGGTTCGCGGAACTGGTTCCTCGTGTACCAGAGAGCGACCAGATTGAACCCGGGACTCACTCCTCCCATCGAGATGCTGCAATGTTTCAGGAGGGCCGGTTATCGTTGGGTGTTCAACGACACGGGCGCGTTCGCCTTCAGGGACATGAGCAGCGCGCGGTCGGCGAACTCGTTCTTCCGTCGGAACTACAGGGTCTGCTTGCTCATCAACTCCAACATCATCAAGGGGCAGCAGGGCCAGATCTCCTTCTCCCCCGATCAGTGGCTCGTGCTGGCCTCGGAGATTCGCATGCATTCCAATACCGTGAGCTTCGATGTCTTCACGAAGTCAGGTAGGCGCGACGCTCTCAGGGTCCCCAGGCTGACTGAGGAGAACTTCGTGGCCAACTACTACGGCTTTATCGCCTGCTCGGACTCACTGCGGTAAGCCGCCCGAAGCAATGCGGACACAGGGCGGAAAACGATCATATCTGCTTTGGTGCATATTGGCGCGGTCTCCAGATTCTGGGGGCATTGCGGCCTGCTCCCGTAATGCGCCGGCCGCGAGACTTGGTCTCCTCGCTGCTTGGGGCCGGACAGTAGTGGCTCGGACCGAGGCTCGGTTGTTCCGGCTTCATGCCGCTTGGTTGGAACGTCCCCGCCACCAGCGAGGCGCTACTTCTCGCCGATGCAGAGGACACGCCCGTCGGTTGTGGTGAGGTAGGCGCGGCCGCGGGCGACGGCGAGGGCGTCGTGGACGGGCGCGCCGTCGAGGGCGAGTTCGGCCTGCTTGCTGCCGTCGGCTGTGTCGAGGGCGAGCAGCGTTCCGCCTCGCCGGCCTTCGTAGGCGGCCCAGGGGTCGTCGGGGTCGATTGCGTCGGGCCTGCCCGCGCAGAGCAGCGTTCCGCCCGCCACCGCCATCGCGTTGATCCGCAGCGGCACACGAATGGACCACCGGGGCTTCGGCGACTTCCACCTCGTCGTGCGGAGCTTGTCGGCCTTGCCGGCGGGCTTCGGATCGGCGGGCGGCGTGCGAGGGGCGGCGACGAGTTCGTAGCCCGTCGTGCCCGGCGTGTGGAAGCCGCCGTGGCCGCGCGATTTGAAGGCCCGCACGGCATAGGCGGACGTCTCGTCGCAGACCATCAGGTCCCCCTGCGCCTGTCCGTCCAGCAGCCAGACCGTCCGGTTGAACCACGAATCGTCCAGCATGCCCGCTGTGGCGCTGACGCGCCGCCCCCAGCCGGGCGAGGCGATCGGTTTGGCGAACAGGCGCCGCTGACGCATGTAGACGCCCCGGCCTTCGCTGACGAGCAGGTCCGCCACGAGGCCCGTGTCGTCGTTCTGGTTCCGTCCGGCGTCCACCTGCATGTCGTGGGGGCTGGCCATCGTCTGCTCGGCGAGCACCTCGCCCGTTCGCGGGTCGAGGCACCAGGCGCGGATGCCGCCGTCGAGGAAGCTCGACCGCCCGGCCGTCACGTACGCCTTGCCGTCGCTGACGAGCACGCTGCCGTGCACCGGCCAGGCCGACTCCAACCCGCCGAATGCCCCGACCAGCCGCTCGGCCGGGGCGGCCCGGAACCGCCAGACGAGCTTTCCGTCCGACGCCCGGAGGCAGTGGACCGACCCGTCGCGGCAGCCGAACAGGGCCAGGCCCTCCCAGACGGTCGGGGGTGTATCGACGCGCCCGCCGGCGACATAGTTCCAGACGCGCTCGCCGCTGCGGGCGTCGAGTGCGTGAAGGGTGTGCGCGTCGACGGCGGCGACAAATACCTTGGCGTCGGCGACGGTAAGGCCGCTGAGCCTGCTTGCCGCGGCGGAGCCGACAGGCGAAGACGGGCCCCGGAGCTTCGCCTGCCAGGCGACCTTCAGCGTCGCCGGCGCGGGCGAGCCGGCGTGCCCGGTGCGCGCGGTGTCGTGGCGATACGTGGGCCAGTCTGTCGATTGCCGATTGCGGGTTGCGGATCGCGGATTCACCGCGCCCCACGCCGGTCCGCGGACCAGGCGCTCGGTGGCGGACTCGTCCGCCTTCGTCCTGGCCGAGACGGGCGCGAGGGCGAGCATCCCGTTGAGCTTCGAGCCGATGTAGCAGTCGCACGGGTGAGGGGTGGTGTAGACCATGCCGTTGCACGGCATCGCCCCATACCGGCAGGCGCCGCGGACCCAGTGGTTCAGCGACGTCTCGTTGGACGACCAGTCGATGAACTCCAGCCCCCGGTAGCTGGTCATCAGGTACCGGACGGTTGCCTTGTTCCGGTAGCAGCGGTGGTGGTGTCCGTTGTCGAGCGCCTTCCGCGTCGACAGCCTTCGCTTCTCCGTGCCGGTCAGCAGGTCCACCCCGACGATGGACATCGACTCCTTGTCGTGCACCCAGGCCAGGTCGCCGGCGACGAACAGGTCGGGCACGCAGAAGTGGCCCCAGTTGCCGCACCGGTAGTCCCACATGGCCTTGCCCGTCTTGGGCGAGTAGGCCTGCACCCTCGCCTTGATCACCCGCCAGCCGATCCGTTTCTGGATCGGCTCGAGCTGGCAGAGCAGCACGGCCTTGTCGGTCGCCACCAGCGTGCACATCTCGGACATGCAGTGCTGGTAGCGGCTGGTGTAGCGCTCGCTTTGGGGCCGAGGCGCCTTCCACAGGATCGAGCCGGTCTCCGCGTCGAGGCAGACGACCTCGTCACCGTCGAGCAGGAAGATGCGGCCGCCCAGCGCGCACAGCAGCAGGTGCGTGACCCGCTCGAGGGGCCCGGTCTTCGTGCTGTTGCCCGTGAAGCTGCCCCGCTTCCAGAGCAGCTTGCCCGACTCGGCCTGAATCGCCGCGACGGACTTGCGCACCGGCGGGGCCTGCTTCACCGAGCCGGGCTCCTGGCGGGCGTCGTTGAGCGAGACGATCAGCACGCCGCGATGAACCAGCACCTCGTCGGTGAATCGGGCCGACTCGTAGGTCCGCAGGACCTTGCCCGTGGCCGCTTCCAGCGCGGTCAGCGGGGCGTTGAACCCGAGCGTCGCGTAGACGCGGTCACCGACGGCGACGAGGCGCTTGGGAATCTGGTTGGTCTGATTGAACCGCCCCTCCCACTGCGACGTCCACGCCTTCCAGCCCCAGTCGGGCAGTGCGATCCGCCACAGTTCGATACCGTTGAACGCGTCGCGGGCGACGAGAGACCACTTGTCGGGGGCCGCGCCCGACATGCCCGGCGGCGCGTCGTCGACGATGCAGAACACGCGCCCCTTGGCCGAGACCAGGGCGCTGACGGAAGGCACGGTGTTGTGATGGCGCGACCAGATCGGCCGGGCCGACCACTGAAACGACCGGGGCGGGCCGACCCGCCGGTCGTCGGCCACCGCGTTGCCGTCCGGGCCGTGAAGCCAGTGGGTCCACTCGTCCATGTCCTTCGGCCAGGGCTTGACCGTCTTCGCCCACCCGCCGTCTCGTTTGACGTACGCCACGCCTTTGGGCCGCAGGACACGCATGATCTCGGCGGCGGGCACATCGGCCGCCGCGCCGGCGACGAGCAGGTTGACCAGGTTGTCGGCGTACGGCAGGCGGCCTCCCGTCAGGCGCCGGATCGACACCGGCCCGCAGACCCCCAGCGACCGGACGTGGCGGCGGGCCTTCGCGACGTTCTGCTCGTCGGCGTCGAGCCCCTGGACCACGTGTCGCCCGTCGGCCCGCAGCGCGGCCGTCAGCTCGCCCCCGCCGCAGCCGAGGTGCACGACGAGGCCGCCCTGAGTGCCCGTCTCGCGGAGGATTCTCGCGGCCGCGTCACGGACGGGCGTCGAGTCGCCGCCCGCCGCCGTCGCGACATGGTAGAGACAGCAGGCGGCCCCAACTGCCACGGCCGCCCATCTGCCTGCGCGCAGACGTCTTTGAATCATCACCTGCTCCCTTGGTCGGCATCCGGTCAGATCGTCTCCGGCATGCGGTAGCCTTTGCGGCGTGGGCGGTCGAGGTAGGCATTGGCCTCCTTGTCGCCGGGGAAGGTCTCCTTGGCCGGGTCCCACTTGAGCTTCCGCCCGAGCCAGCGGGCGATGTTGCCCAGGTGGCAGACCGTCGCCGACCGGTGGCCGATCTCCACGTCGGCGACGGGCAGCTTGCGGCTCTTGATGCAGTCGAACCAGTTGCCCATGTGATTGTCACTGACGTAGAGGCGTTGTGCGCCGTCCGGCAGGGGGGCGGAGGCAAGTTCCTTCGGATCGCTTTGGCACCGGCCGCGGTCGACGCTGATCCTGCCCCTCTCGCCCACGAACGTCGCCCCGCCGGCCGGGCCGTTGTCCAGCTTCAGGACGACGCCGTCGGCGTAACGGTAGAGGATCTTCGGCTTGTTGCAGACCGTCTCGCCCTTGCGGCGGGGGCCCGGTTCGGTGAAGGTCGGCGGGTCGTACTTGCCCCCCTCGACCCAGACCTCGACCGGCCCGGTGTCGTCGGCCCCGAGGCCCCACTGGACCTGGTCCAGCCCGTGCGCGCCCCAGCCGGTCATCTCGCCGCCCGACCACGGACGAAACGAGATCCACCCCGGGTTGGCGCGGGGCGTGAAGATGTCCTTGTGGAACGCCACGACGTCGGTCGGCCCGCACCACATGTCCCAGTTCAACCCGTCCGGGACGCTCTGCCCGGGCAGCCTGCACTCCCACGGGCTGGGGTAGTTGTGTCCGAGCACCGTGTGCAGCTTGCCCGCCGCGCCGTTGCGGACCAGCTCGCAACCGATGCGGTTGGCCTTCTGCGACCGCTGCTGCGTGCCGACCTGGACGATCCGCTCGTACTTGCGGGCCGCCTGCACCATCAGCCGGCCCTCGCGGATGGTCAGCGTCATGGGCTTCTCGACGTAGACGTCCTTGCCGGCCTGGCAGGCGTGGATGGCGTGCAGCGCGTGCCAGTGGTCCGGCGAGGCGATGATCACCGCGTCGACCTCCGGCAGCTCGAGCATCTTGCGGTAGTCCTGGAAGGCCTTTCCCTTCTGCCCGGCGGCGCGTTGGGCGCGGGGCAGGTAGCAGTCGGCGGCCGCGACGATCTGCCCCTCCTTCGGCAGCCTGCGGAGCCCGCCGGCCCGCCGCCCGCAGCCGATGTATCCGACGCCGATGCGGCCGTTCGCCCCTGGCTTGCCCTTCGCGCCGAGGGCGCTGCTGGTGATGATCGTCGGCGCCGCCGCCGCCCCCACAATCGCCGCCCCGCCGCATTCCAGGAAACGCCTTCGGGTAACCGCCTGCTTGTCAGCCATCGGCCGACCTCCGTCTGTCTCGTGGGGAAGTGGTCTCGCGCCACCTGTCCATCCAGAGTGTTGTAACGCACTTCCGGGCGGCATGGAACGCGAAACCGGGGCTCGCCGGCCGGTGGGCCATGCCGCGCTACAGCGGATCAACATCGCCGGAAGCAAGCTCCTCGACGGGCCGATGGCCCTATTCGTTCGCCGCAGTCGTCCTGTCGGCCTTGCCCTTGTCGTACAGCGAGGCAACCTCGTCGGCCCGCAGCACGCGGCGGTAGAGGCGAAGGTCGTCGAACAGGCCCGAGAAGGGCTTGTGCGACGAGGGGACCAGGATGTCCTTGCCCTCCACGCTCAGGCTGCCGGTCAATTGCGGGGGGATCGCCGCCGTGTTGTCGGTTCTGCCGTTGACGTGGCAGGTTACGGAGCGGCCCTTGCGGTCGACGACGAAGGCCAGGTGCGTCCACTTGTCCTTCGCCAGCGGGGTCTTCGACGTCGGGCGGACCGACTGGCCCTTTCCGCGCCCGGTCCCCAGGACCAGCTCGGCCCGGCCGTCGGGCAGGATGTTGATCACCCACCACGTTCGCGGGAAGTCTTCCTTGCCGAGCAGCCGGCGGCCGTAACGGTCGGGCTTGACCCAGAAGGCCATGCTGAAGTCGCCCGTGCCGAACCGCACGGCGGCCGTGTCGTAGATCGTCACCGCGCCGGGCGCACCGTCCGTGTGCACGCACGTGCCGAAGGCCCCCCGCACCCACCGGCCGGTCACTTCGGCGTGGTTTGCGAGGCCCGACCGATCTTCGGCCTGCGAGCCTGCCCCCTCGTCCAGCGGCCAGTGGCCGGCCAGGCCGGGCGCCTTGGGTCGGCCCGTCGGCGAGGCGGCCTCGTCGCGCCATGGCGGCAGGGGGGGCAGATCCTCGCCGCCCCGCGGGGCGCCGAGGCACAGCAGCGTTTCGTCCAGCAGCGAGATGAACAGCCGCCCCCGCGCGGCGGCCAGCCCATCGAAGACGGGCAGCGCGTCGAGCTTGTAGCTGCCCAGCGCCTTTCCGTCGGCGGCCGCGGCGGCCAGGAGCATCGTGCCTCGCTTGCCCTCGAACGCGGACACGGATCGCAGGGCCCGCTCGGGAGGCCCGGCGAGGAAGAGCGTCCGGCCGGCCAGGACGAGCGCACGGGCGAGGACGCCGACGTCCTTCTGCCAGGTGAACGGCACCTTGAACTCCCCGCTGCCGCCGCGCGCGTACTCGCGGTTGGCGCGCGTGTAGTTCGGCGGGCCGGGGTCCGGCAGCGACTTCCTCGCCGTGGCGAACAGGTGGTACTGCCGGCCCGTCGAGCCGCGGTAGTACTGCGGTTTGTATCCGTAGCCGTAGATCGCGTCGTCGTCGACCGCCAGCAGCCGGCCGGCGGCGTTCTCCCGGCCGGCGAAGTACCAGCCGATGTAGCCGGAGTAGAAGTGGTCGCCCCAGATCCAGTACGTCCGATGCCACCAGTCGCCGTTGAGGAACCCGGCCGGGCTGTAGAGGTGCGGGCGCGACTTGTGCGGCTGGAGGCTGCGGGCGTCGAAGGCGAGCCGTCGCATGTAGATCAGCTTGCCGTCGGTGGAAAGGACGTCCGGCAGGGCGCCGGGCATCTCGAACATGATGGGCTCTTCGGGCTGCTCGCCGGTCTCCTTGTGGCGGCTGTAGAGGCGTTGATGGGCGAGCACGCGCCCGGTGGCCAGATCGAGGCGGTACAGGACAATGCCGCCGTCGAGGTAGGACGATCGTCCGGCGGCGAATGTGACGGCCCCATCGTGCACCAGCACGCTGCCGTGGACGGGCCAGACCGACTCGACCTGCCCGAACGCGACAATCCGCCGCGGCCGAGGGGCGGCCCGGAAGCGCCAGACCTCCCTGCCGTCCGCCAGACGGAGGCAATAGACGCAGCCGTCGGCCGATCCGAAGACGGCCAGGCCCCGGCAGATCGAGGGCGGCGAGTCGATCCGTCCGCCGGCGGTGAACCGCCACCGCCGTCTGCCGCTGTCGGCGTCGAGGGCGCAGACGGTGTGGGTGTCCACCGAGGCGACCAGCGCGACGCCGTCGGCGATCACGGGGCCGGTCAGCCGGCCGGCGAGCTTGGCGCGCCAGACCTTGTGCAGCTTGGCCGGCACGGCGGAGTTCGTGCAGCCGCTGCGACCCGCGTCGTGCCGATAGGTCGGCCAGTCGTCCGGATTGCCTGCCTTCAGCCCGGTCGAAGGGCTGATCGTGGATTGCGAACCTGTTCGCCGTGGCCCTGGCGGAGGCGGATTGCGGATTTCCGGATACGCCGGTCCGCGCTGTAGGCGGTCGGTCTCCGGCTCGGCCTCGGGCGCTGAGGCGGCCACAGAGGCGGGGGCCAGAGCGAGGAAGCCGGTCAGTTTGGCTTCGATGTAGCACGCGCAGGAGTGGGGGGGCACGTAGAGCAGGCCGTTGCAGGGCAGCGTGCCGAACTGGCACGTGCCGCGGGTCCAGTGGTGGCGGGAAGCCTGCCCCGTCGCCAGGTCGATGAACTCCACGCCCGTCCGCCCGGCGACGACGAACCGGCGGGTCGCGCGGTTGCGGTGGCAGCGGTGGTGGGGCATGGTCGTCTCGAACGCCTTGTCGGACCGGATCCGCCGGACGATCTTGCCGCTGTGCAGGTCGCGGGCGACGGTGAAGTCCGGGCCGGTTCGGGCGCGGCTCCGGCCGTACCAGACCAGCCCGTCGATGACGAAGACGTCGATGGGGGCGTGGTAGGCCTCGGCGCAGCGGCACCGCCACAGTTCCTTGCCACTGGCCGCGGAGTAGGCGACCAGATCGCCCGGCCAGCCGTCAGCGGCCAGCCAGCGGGCGATGTTCTTGCCGGTGGACTCGTCGAGCGTGGAGGGCGTCTCGACCTGTCGGTCGGCCCAGAGGACGACGTCGCCGGCCGCCACGACGGTCGGGGCGGACCATCCGGGCCGTCGGATGGCCACCTTCCGCGGCGCGCGCCACAGCTTGCGCCCATCCTCGGTGCTCAGGCAGACCAGGCCCTTCGCGTCCACGTAGAAGACGCGTCCGTCGGCGACGGTGAGCGAGGAAGGCAGCGGATCGGCGTCGAGTTTCTTCCATCGCACGCCGCCAGGGGAGCCCGTCTCGACCACCATCAGCGACCGGGGCTGCTTGTCCTTGCCGGCCACGACGAGATGGAGCGCCCCCTCCCGGTACAGAATCTCCTCGGTGCCTTCCGTGCCCTTGCAGGTGTGGAGCGTCTTCCCGGTGGCCGCGTCCAGGGCGGTCACCGGCGCCTGCCGGCCGAGCGTGACGTAGACGGTACGCTGCGTGGCGACCAGCCGTCGGGCCAGGTCCGTCGGGCCCGAACGGAAGCTCGTCAGGTGCGGGTGCCAGGTGGCGATGGGGCGTTTCCAGAGCACCACGCTGCTGAAGGCGTCTCGGGCGACGAGGGCCCAGGCGGGGCGAAGGAGGATCGACGCGGCAGGCGCCTCGTCGGCGATATAGAACAGCCTCCCGCCGGCGGAGACGGCCACCGTGATGCTGGCCAGACGTTCGTGGTGGCGGGCGTTGCGCGGGGCGGCGAGCCACTGGACGCGGTGGGGCGGCGCGACGACGGTGTCGGCGGCGACGGCGTTGTTCGTTGCGTCATGCAGCGCGTGCGTCCAGTCGTCGATGTCGCCCGGGCGCGGCTTGCGGAAGGTCGTCCAGTCTTTGTCGCCGCCGAGGCAGGCCGCTCCACCGGGCGCCAGCACGCGCAGCAGCTCCTCCCGCGCCACCCCCTGCCCGGGGCCGACCACGACGAGGTTGACGAGGTTGTCCGCATACGGCAGCCGCGGCGCGGCGGACCAGCGGTCCACGGACACCGCTCCGTACAGGCCGACCGACCGGATGTGAGCGCGGGCGGCGGCGACTCGGTCCGCGCCGCGGTCCAGGCCGTGGACCAGGTAGCCCCTCCCGGCTCTCAGGGCGGCCGTGAGCGTCCCGTCGCCGCAGCCGACGTGGACCACCAGGCCCCCGCGGACGTCGGCGGCCGAGAGAACGCTTGCGGCGCGGGCCGCGGGCCGGTCGTCGGCCGACCCGGCGCCCGCGGATGTGCCGAGCAGCGAGACAGCGAGGACGGGGCCCCATGCCCGGCGGCGGGCGAGGGGCAGTTCGTGTGTAGCCATCAGTGGCGCCTCCATCGCATGCGTCGGCCCCGCCGCGGGTCGGCGGGGCGTGTCCCGACGGTGACAAGCATACCGCCTCTGCCGCATGGCGGACCAGCCCCAACGCCCGTCGGATCGGTCCGGACGCGCGACGTTTGGCCGCTCCCGCCGGAGCGATTGGCTTGCTCTTTTTGCCATAGTCCCGGTATATTGAAGTCGATATAAACGGTGTTGTTCAGGGCCGGGCTGCGTCGCCGAGCCCGAGACAAGGGCCAAGCCCTGCCCGCTGACCAGCCGAGCCGGACATACTCATCTCTGCGCGTCAGGCGCGCCGTGCGGATGCTCCCAGCAGGCCGGCTTACAGCGGGCTGAGCGGCTGACGGGCCCCCGAGAAGACGAGGCAATCAAGTGGGCGGGAGTCGGCTTCGGCAAACTCGTCGGTTTCCCTTCCCGCACGTGCTGCTGGTCGGCATGGTGCTGGGGGCGCCGCCCGTCGGCGCATCGGGGGCTGCCGATTCCCCGCGGCCGGCCGCCGGCGCGGGCCTCGAGGGGCCGCTGCTGGTGACGCAGCTTCCAGCGCAAGCGGGCCCGGCCGGGCCCGCCGCCCCGGCCGGGGGGATGCTGCGGGCACCGTATGGGCAGGGGGCCCGCCTCTGCATTGTCCGCCCGGGGCAGGCCCCGCGCATTCTGGCTGACGGGTTCCACAGTGCCTGCGACCCGGCCGTCTCCTTCGACGCGAAGCGCATCCTGTTCGCGGGCAAGCGCCGCCCGTCGGACCGCTGGAACATCTACGAGATGTCGGCCGACGGGTCCGGCATCCGGCAGGTCACCCGCAACGTGGGCAACTGCCGCCGGCCGGGCTACCAGTCAACGCTGTACACGATCATTTCGGCCGAGCCGTGGTACCAGATCACGTTCGTCAGCGACCTGGCCGGCGGGATGAACGAGTACGGCCCCGTGCGGGCGACGGACCTGTACTCGTGCAAGCTGGACGGTTCGGCGGTGCGGCGGCTGACCTGCAACCCGTCGAGCGACATGGACCCGTTCATCATGTCCGACGGTCGGCTGCTGTGTGCGAGCTGGCGGCGTTCGACGTTGAGCCGGGGCGTGCTCGGGTACGTCGGCCTGTTCGCCCTGGGAATCGACGGGACGGACTACGCGGCGTTCTCGGGCAAGCAGGGGCGGCGCGTCAAGCACATGCCCTGCACGACGGCGGGCGGGTTGGCCGTCTTCGTCGAGGCCGATCGCGTCGGATGGGACGGGGCGGGGCAACTCGCGAGCGTTCGGCTGCGGCGGCCGCTGCACTCCTACCGGCAGATCACGAAGGTCGCCGACGGGCTGTTCCATTCGCCCTCACCGCTCCCGGACGGGCGTGTGCTCGTCTCCCGCCGCCCGGCCGACGGGTCGGGCACGCACGGCGTGGTCCGTTTGGACCCCGCGACGGGCCGCTGGGAGCCGGTGTTCGACGAGGCGGCCTGGCACGACGTCCAGGCGACGATCGTTCATCCCCGCGCCGAGCCGGACGGGCGGAGCAGCGTAGTCACCGAGAAGGACCCCAACGGCAGGCTGTACTGCCTGAACGTCTATCTGTCCGACCTGAAGGACCGGCGCTGGATGCCTCCAGGCACGGTCAAGCGCCTCCGTGTCCTCGAGGCCGTCCCGCCGGGCACCGGGCGCCGGGGCGGCTCTCTGTCCCGGGCGGTGGCGTCGGCGAGCACGCCGAGCGCGACGATGGACGGGATCCCGCCGCTGATCCAACGGCGGGTGCTCGGCGAGATCCCGATTGCCGCCGACGGCTCGTTCAGCATCAAGGTGCCGGCGAGCACGCCGATCGAGCTCCAGATCCTCGACGCGGAAGGGGCGGCGCTCCGCACGTGCAGTTGGATCTGGGCGATGAACCACGAACCCCGCGGATGCATCGGCTGTCACGAGGACGGCGAACTGACGCCGGAGAACGTCTTCAGGAAAGCCTTCGAGCAGGCGCCCGTCCGCCTCTGCCCGCCGCCGGGCCAACGGCGGACGGTGGACTTCCGCCGGGACGTGATGCCGATCATCGACGCCAAGTGCGCGGCGTGTCACGGCCCGGGCGGCGCGAGGCCGCGCCTGGACGGCGGGTCGAAGCTGGTGGCCGGGCCGGGCGGGCAAGGGCGCTACAACCGCGCCTATGGTTCCTTGCTCGCCCGCGACGGAGCCGTCGGCGAGAAACGATACCGCTGGAAGTACGTCCACCCGGGCCGGGCGCGCACGAGCCCACTGGTCTGGCACATCCTCGGCCGCAACACATCGCGCGGCTGGGACGGCGCCGCGGGCACGAGGCCCGTCAAGCCGATCCCGCCCGGCAAGGTCGCAGCACTGGACGACAGGGAGAAGCGGACGATTATCCAGTGGATCGATCTAGGCGCGCTGTGGGACGGTATCCCGGGCGACGACGGGCAGGCCGGCAGACAGGACGCCCGCAAGAGAGGTGCGAAGTGAGGCCCAGACACGTTACGGCACCGATGCTGCTCGCGCTGGTCGCCCTGTCGGCCGGGGCCGCCGAACCGGCGCTGCCCGTCTTTACCGACGTGACCAAACAGGCCGGTATCGACGCGAAGCACAGCTATGGCGACTTCACGCTCAGCAACATCGTCGAAGGGACCGGTGCGGGGGCGATGTTCTTCGACTACGACGGCGACGGCTGGCTCGACATCTATCTGCTCAACGGCTGCTGGTTGAAGGACGTCAACGACAACCGCGGCCGGAGGCTCCGCGGCAAGCTGACCAACCGCCTCTACCGCAACAACCGCGACGGCACGTTCAGCGACACAACCGACCGGGCGGGCGTGGGGGATAAGGGATACGGCGTGGGCGGTTCGGCCGCCGATTTCGACAACGACGGCGACCTCGACCTCTACGTCCTGAACTACGGGGCGAATGTCCTGTATCGCAACAACGGCGACGGCACGTTCACCGACGTGACCGCCAGGTCGGGCCTGGGCGACGCGCGCTGGAGCCTGTCGGCGCCGTGGTTCGACTACGACGGCGACGGCGACCTGGACGTCTACGTGGCCAACTACCTCGCCTACGACAGCGGCAAGTTCCGAAAGTACTTCGCCGCCGCGGGCTACCCCGGACCGCTCAGCTACGGCGGCCAGCCCGACGCGCTGTACCGCAACAACGGCGACGGAACGTTCACCGACGTGACCAAACAGGCCAAACTGGACAACGCCGACGGCCGCGCCATGAGCGCCACCGTCGCCGACCTCGACAACGACGGCGACCTCGACATCTACGTCACCAACGACGGGATGGAGAACTACTACTACCGCAACAGCGGCAAGGGCACGTTCACCAACGACGCGCTGGCGATGGGGCTGGCTTTCGGCGAGGGGGGCCAGGGCGTCTCCTCGATGGGCCCGGCGGTCGGCGACGTCGACCGCGACGGGCGACTGGACATCTACGTGCCCGACATGGGCTACGGATGCCTGCTGATGAACCGGGGCAGGTACTTCGAGGATCGGACGGCCCTGTCGAAGCTGGCGATCGTCTGCGGGCAGTACACCGGCTGGGGGGGGCTGCTGATCGACTACGACTGCGACGGCTATCTTGACGTGTTTGTCGCCAACGGCAACGCTCACCACGAGTACACCGAAGAGGACGTCCTGATGCGCAACGACGGGAAGGGCGGCTTCATTGACGTGGCCAAGCGGTCGGGCGCCTACTTCCACAGCAAGTACGTCGGGCGGGGCGCCACGTACGGCGACTACGACAACGACGGAGACCCAGACCTGCTGGTGGTCAATCTCAACGACTCGCCCCGGCTGCTGCGAAACGACGGCGGCAACGCGAGGAACTGGTTGACCGTCTCGGCCAAGCTGCCGGGGGGCAAGTCCCACGCCGCCGGCGCGCGGATCACCGTGAGGACCGGCCCGCTGGTCCGGATCCACGACGTCATCCCGGTAACGGGTTATCTTTCGCAGGCCGATCCGAGGGCACACTTCGGCCTGGCCGCGGCGAAGGCGGCCGACTCCGTGGAGATCCGCTGGCCGGACGGACGCACCACCAGGATGCGGAACGTCCGCGCCAACCAGTTACTCGAGGTCGTCCAGGAACCGAAGTAGCCGAGGCGAACGTCTCATGAAACTGACGACACTTCTTCGACTCGCCGCGGGGCTGGCGGTCGTCGCCCCCTGCCTGCTGCTGCCCCGCGTGCCGGCCGCCGAGGAGCGGCGCAGGCACCCCGTCTACGTCGGAGTGAAGGTCTGCGCCTCCTGCCATCGGGGCGAGGGCATGGGCAGCCAGTACGGCAAGTGGCTGCTGTCGAGGCATTCGAGGGCCCACGCCGTGCTGGCCAAGCCCGAGGCGCCGCGGATCACCCGCCTCAGCGGCATCCCGCAGAAACCGCAGGATTCCGCCGTATGCCTTGGCTGTCACGCCACCGGCACGGAGGCGGAGGACTGGGAGAAGGACGACACGTTCCGCGGCACCGACGGCGTGCAGTGCGAGATGTGCCACGGCCCCGGCAGCGAGTACATGCCCATCGAGGTCATGCGCGACCGCAAGGCCGCCATGGCGGCCGGGCTGAGGATGCCCACCAAGACGGACTGCCTCGCCTGCCACCAGGAGAAAGGCTCGCACAACCTCGTGCTCGGCAAGGCGGGCTTCGACGTCGACAAGGCATGGGGGCGGATCTCGCACCGCTCCCCGCGCGTGCAGGAGCTTCCCGGCGCGCCGGCGAGGCCCAAGCCCGCCGGTTCGGCCGGACGCGCCAAGTACATGGGCGCCGCCGCCTGTGCCGCCTGCCACCGGGGGGCGTCGTCGGGCTACCAGTTCAGCAAGTGGCGGATGAGCCCGCACGCGTCGGCCTACGCCGTCCTGGCCACCCGTGCCGCGAAGGCCATCGCCAAGGAGATGGGCGTGAAGGAAGCCCCCCTCTCCGCGCCGGCCTGCCTGAAGTGCCACGCCACTGCCTTCCACGCCCCTGCCGGCGGGGCGCTGAAGAGCTATGGGCTCGGCGAGGGCGTCGGCTGCGAGGCCTGCCACGGGGCCGGCAGCCGGTATTCGCCGAAGGCCGTCATGACCGACAAGGCCGCGGCCAAGGCGGCCGGGCTCGTCCAGCCGTCCCGCAAGACGTGCCTGTCCTGCCACGCCGAGGCCCACGGCAAGCCGTTCGACTTCGCCAAGGCCCTCAAGCGGATCGCTCACCCGACGAAGCTGCCCCCCGCCCCCAAGCCGCCGCAATACAAGACGCCGTTGAACCTGGCGCTGAGCCCCGACGGCAGGGAACTCTACGTTGCCTGCGAGGCGTCGCACACGGTGATCGTGGTCGACACGGCCGGGCGGCGGAAGGTCGCTGAGATCCCGGCGGGGCATCATCCGACCGACGTGACGTTCAGCCCCGACGGCAAGTGGGCCTACGTCAGCAACCGCCTGGACGACAGCGTCTCGGTGATCCGCGTCGCCTCGCGGAAGGCCGTCCGCACGATCCCCGTCGGCGACGAGCCCCACGGCGTACTGACGGACCGATCCGGGAAGCGGCTCTACGTGCTGAACACGTCCTCCAACAGCATCTCGGTGATCGACACGGCCACGCTGAAGGAGATCAAGCGCCTCGAGGCCGGCCGGGCGCCGTGGTCGCTGTCGCTCTCGCCCGACGCACAACGCATCCTCGTGACCAACACGCTGTCCCACTTCGTGGAGTTCCGCAAGCCTTCGATGTCCGAGGTGACGGCCATCGACACGGTCCGGGCCGTCGTGGACCGGCGGACGCGTGTGCACGGCGCGAACCTGATGCAGGGGGTCGATTGGCACCCCAGCGGCAGGTTCGCCCTGCTGACGCTCAACCGCACGAAGAACCTCGTGCCGATGACGAGGCTGCTCCAGGGCTGGACGATCACCAACGGCCTGGGGATCGCCTGGGCTGCCGGACGCGTCGACCAGGTGCTCCTGGACGAGCCGGGCATGTGCTTCCCCGACCCGACCGACGTGGCGATCACGCCCGACGGGCGCCTGGCCCTGGTGACCAGTTCCGGTTCGGACCGGGTGGCCGTCGTCAGCGTGGCGAAGCTGACGGCGCTGCTCGAGTCGGCCTCGGACGACGAGCGGGAGCACGTCCTGCCGAATCACCTGGGCAAGCCGACCGAGTTCATCGTCAAGCACATCCCGACGCGCAACAGCCCGCGCGGGGTGCTCATCACGCCGGACGGCAGGACCGCCTTCGTCGCCAACGCGCTGGACGACTCGCTGACCGTGATCGATCTGCGCAGGCTCGAGGCCGTCGGGCGGATCGACCTGGGCGGCCCGAAGGTCATCACGAAGGCCCGCCGCGGCGAGCGGCTCTTCCACAGCGCCAACATCACCTTCCGCCGCCAGTTCTCCTGCCATTCCTGCCATCCCGACGGCCACGTCGACGGACTGACCTACGACATCGAGCCCGACGGGCTGGGCGCCAGCCCGGTCGACAACCGCACGCTGCGGGGGATCCTCGACACGGCCCCGTTCAAGTGGGAAGGGACGAACCCCAGCCTTCAGCGGCAGTGCGGGCCCCGCCTGGCCGTCTTCTTCACCCGGATCCATCCGTTCACTCCCGAGCAGCTTCGCGCGCTCGACGAGTACATCTGCACGATCCCTCGTCCGCCGAACCGCCACCGCCCCCTCGGCGCGAAGCTCACCGACGCCCAACGACGTGGCAAGGCGCTGTTCGAACGCGCGCGGACCAACGACGGCCGGATCATCCCGAAGAGAGACCGCTGCCTCACCTGCCATCCCCCGCCGCTCTACACGGACCGCCGCCGTCACGACGTGGGCACGAAGATGCGGCTGGACCGAGAATCTCACTTCGACGTGCCACACCTGAACAACATCTACGACTCGGCGCCCTACCTGCACAACGGCATCGCGGAGACGCTGGAAGAGATCTGGACGCGATACAACCCCGACGACAAGCACGGCGTGACCAACGACATGACGAAGGATCAACTCAACGACCTGATCGAATACCTGAAGACCCTCTGATCGTCCGGCCGGAGGAGAGGCCGCCTATGAAGACCATGACAAGAGCCCTGGGTGCCCTGACGCTGATCTCTCTGGCGGGGGCCGCCCTTCAGTGCTGCCCGACGACGGGGAGCAGGGAGGACTCGCCTGCCCCGGACGCCGCAACCGTGGCGAAGTCGGACCTGCCTTACGTCTACACCCGCTGGGAGCATCTGACCGTCAAGGACGGCCTGCCGAACGACCACGTTTTCGCGGTCAAGGCGGCCGGCCAATTGATCTGGATCGGGACCGAGGACGGTCTGGCCTGCTACGACAAGCGGACGGGCAGGATTCGGAGCTGGAAGGAGGCCGACGGACTGCCCTGGCGGGTCGTCTCTTCGCTCGACGTGAACACCAAGACCGGGGAGCTCTGGATCGGCCTGTTCGGCGGCGGGCTGGCCCGGTTCAGCGGCGGACGGTTCGATCACTTCCACCAACTCAACAGCGGGCTGGTCAACGACGTCGTCTACGGCGTGGCCGTCGAGAACGACAACATCTGGGCGGCGACCACGGCCGGGGCAAGCCGGTACAACACGATCACGAAGGAATGGACGATCTACACCGAGAAGAACGCTCCCATGGAGGAGATATGGAACTACGGCGTCTGCTACAACCAGGGCAAGGTCTATCTGGGCATCTGGGGCAGCGGCGTGCTGGAATTCGACGTGGCCACGGAGAAATGGAAGGACTATCTCGATCCCGACGGGGAGATGGAGATCGATCTGTACCGTGACGACGGGATCGTTCACGTGATCACCACCGGCACGAGCTACGTCGACGGGATCCTCTGGGTCTCGTCCTACTTCGGCATGTCCCGCTATGACGGACGCCACTGGCGCGGGCTCTATGCCCACGAGACGGGGCTGCCGAGCGACTTCGGCAATGCCGTCCGGGGCCGATGTGCGAACGAGGCGTGGTTCTCCACCGACAAGGGGCTGGGAGCCCTTGCCGACTTCCCGACCGAGACGTGGGTGACCTACACCAGGGACCCCGGGGCCCTCACCGGCAAGGCCGTCATCCACCGGGGCAAGGAAGTCCTGAAGTCCGTCCCGCTGCCCCGGTGCTTGCCTCACAACTACGTCCTCTGGGTGGAATTCGACGGCAACGACGCCTGGGTAGGGACCTCCAAAGGGCTCGGCCGGGCCGTGGGCGCCGGGTACTACCGAGGCTTGCGGGCAAGCCCCGGCCGCAAGAGCCCCACCGTCGAAGCCGTGGGCAACTGATACCTCCCGGCAATTGCCGAGGCCCTAACCGGGCGAAGAGGCGTTTATTCGCGGAGAGGAGGATATGATGCGATCAGGCACGATCGGGCTCATTGCGGCCCTGTTGGGGGCAGCGTCGGGCTGCGTGGACCCGGGCTCGCAGACGTCCGACCGGCGGCAGACCCGGATCGAGATGGACGATGCAACGCGCGAAGTCCTCCGGAAGATCAACTCCGCCGGCGCGTACGAGGTTCCGGACCTCGGGCTCAAAGAGGACAAGCTGTACGCCCACACGTCCCGAGACGTCGGACCGTTCCGCCACGTGGCCCCCTATAAGGAGCACTTTCTGCTCCAGATGGAGTACACGGGGCCCGGACGGGCGAAACCCGATCCGAAGGGCCTGAAGACGGTGAAGCTCGGCTTCATCGGGCCGATCGAGTCCACCGTCTCGGTGGCCACGGGAGGCAAGAGCCACGAAGAGCCTCTCGGAACCAAGATGCTCCAGGGCGCGAGGCTCGCCGTCGAGCAGGCGAACGCCGGGGGCGGCTATCTCAAAGGAGGAATCCCCTTCGAACTCGTCGTGAGCAATGACAACGGGCTCTGGGGCGCGTCCGGCAACGAGATCGTCAAGTTCGCCTACAAGGACAAGGTCTGGGCGATCCTCGGCACGATCGACGGGGCCAACAGCCACATCGCCATCCGAGTCGCGCTGAAGGCCGAGATCGTCATGATGAACTCCGGGGACACGGACCCCACGTTCATCGAGACCAATATCCCCTGGGTCTTCCGGTGCATCAGCGACGACCGGCAGCAGGGATACCTGCTCGTGGACTACCTGTACCGCAAGCTCGACCTGAAGCGGGTGGGCATCATTCGCGCGAGCAACCGGTATGGCCGCTTCGGCGTGCGCGAGATCCTCGACGGCAGCCGGCGCCTCGGGCGTCCGGTTCCCCTGGAGATGGCCTATGAGGTGGGCGGCAAGGATCTCTCTCTTCAGCTCCGGCGGCTGAAGGAGACCAACGTCGAGGCCATCGTCCACTGGGGCGACGCCGTGGACGGCGCCCGCATCCTCAATCAGATGCGCGCCATGGGCATGGACCACCCGTACTTCGCTTGCGATCGCTGTCTAAGTGAGGAGTTCCTCCGCATCGCCGGGAACAACGCCGAAGGCGTCCTCTGTAGCTGCCCGTGGGACCCGACACGCAAGGACCCCAACTACCAGGCCTTCCGTGTCGCCTTCCGCGACCGGTTCGGCGAGGAGCCGGAAACCTACGCCGCTCACGGCTACGACGGGATGAGCATGCTCATCTGGGGCATCCAGGTCGCCGGGCTGAACCGGGCCAAGATCCGCGACGTCCTGGCCTACCGGTCCAGGCCGTGGCAGGGCGTGACGGGGCAGATCCCGCTCAGCGCGGCGCTCGACGACCTTGGCGAGGTGTTCCTGGCGCGGCGCGAGGGCGGGAAGTGGGTGTACCGATCGCGCAAGGACCTGGATATTCCGCGCGGCCAGGTCGCGGGCCGCGACCGCAGGCCGACCTCGCCGGCCTCGGCGGGCGGGCGATGACGCCTCGCCGACCGATCGATCCGCCCCCGCCGCAGCGCTGCCGCATGGCGCATCTGTTGATCAGCACTGCCGTCTGCTCCGCCCTGGCGATCGGCTGCGGGCAGCGAAGACCGGGCGGGCCGGCCGGCGGGAACGTCTTCTTCACCGCCAGAGACCACCAGACCCGGTATGCCGGCCCCGGCCGAGCCGTGCCGGAACCCGCGGACGTCCAGGAGGTCCGCATCGGCTACTTCGGGCTCGACGACGCGAACGATCCCGATTCCGGCGACCTCTGGCGAGCCGCTCGGATGGCCGTCGAGCAGGCCAACGCGGAGGGGGGCTACCGCGGCAAGCCGTTCCGGCTGGTGCCCCGCTGGTCAAAAGGGCAGTGGGGGACCGGCGCCGCCGAGGTGGTCCGCCTGGCCTACCGGGATCGAGTCTGGGCGATCATCGGCGGGCCGGACGGGGCCTCGACGCACCTGGCCGAACAGGTCGCCGCCAAGGCCCGACTGACGCTGCTGAGCCCCGCGTCGACCGACAAGACGGTCAATCTGGTCAACGTCCCGTGGATGTTCTCCCTCGTGCCCGCGGATCATCTGCTGGCCCCCGCGCTGGCCGCCGAGATCTCCGCCCGCGTCGGCCGCCGGCCGATCGTGCTCGTCTCCGCCGCCGATCACGACGCCAGGCTGCTCAGCGACGAGTTGGGCAAGGCGCTGCGTGCCTTCCGCCTTGTGCCTCGGCGGCACTTCGTGTGGCGGCCGGACGCCACTCGGGCGGATGCCCTGGCCGCGCAGATCGTCGCCGCCGCCCCAACCGCCGTGGTCCTGCTGGCCGGCCCGGCCGACAGCGCCAAGCTCGTCGTTGCCGTCCGCCGCGCCCGCTTCGCCGGGCTCATCTTCGGCGGCCCGCCGATGGGGCGCCGCCGGTTCGCCAAGGAGGCCGGCGCCGCGGCCGAGGGGGTCGTCTTCCCCCTGCTGTACCGCCGGCCCAAAGCCAAGGGCGGATTTGCCCAGCGGTTCAGGAACCGTTGGCGTGTGGAGGCCGACTACGCCGCCGCCCACACCTACGACGCGGTGGCCCTGCTCGTTGCCGCCGTCCGGAAGGCGGGCCTCAACCGCGCGCGGATCGCCGACGCCGTCCGGGCTCTCTCGCCGTGGACCGGCGTAACGGGCGTGGTCCGCTGGGACCCGTCGGGGGCCAACACCCGCCCCGTTCGCCTCGCCGCGATCCGAAACGGCCGCCCCGAGCCGCTGGCGGCGGAGCATCCCGCCAAGCGGCCTTCGGGCCAACCGGACGGCCGCGCCCGGGCGGCTATTTCGCGGGTTGCCTCCCCGCCCCGCCCTGGCCGCGGCCCTCGGTGATCGTGAGCAGACGGTCCACGGGCACGTCCTTCAGCACGTCCGTGCCCCCGCCGACCCAACGGACCTCGACGCGGTCGATCCGCTCCCGCTTGCCCACCCCGAAGTGCAGCCGCGTGCCGAAGTGGCTCTGGTAGCCCCGGCCGCTGTGGACCTCGGCGAGCTGCGTCAGCTTCCCGGCCGTCACTCTCACGTGCGCCCCCACGCCGTCGCGGTTGGCCTTCGTGCCGCGCAGGCGGACCTGCAACCAGTGATTGCCCCCCGGCGAGTCGTTCCTGAGGATCGTCGGCTCGCGGCGTGAATTCAGGATCACCGCGTCGACGTCGCCGTCGTTGTCCAGGTCGTCGAAGCCGGCCCCGCGGCTGGAGAGCTTGACGGCCAGCCCGTTGCCGCACCGGTCCGAGACGTTGGCGAACTTCCCGTCGCCGGTGTTCATCAGCAGGACGTTTGGGGCGTGGTACTCCAGCATGTCGTCGAACTTCTCGACGTTGTCCTGGAGGTGGCCGCACGCGATGAACAGGTCGCGGTCGCCGTCGTTGTCGAAATCCACCAGCCCGCTGCCCCAGGTCACTCTGGCGATCGTCCCCTTGCCCGCCTTGGTCACGAGGGTGACATCCTCGAACAAGCCCCCGCCGAGGTTTCTGTACAGCAGGGCCAGTTGGCTCTGATAGGACGTCTGGTGGAAGTCGAGGCGTCCGTCGTTGTCGTAGTCGCCACAGATCACACCCATGCTGCCCTGTTCCTGGCCCGACATGTCGACCGCGACGCCGGCGGCAAGGGCGACTTCCTCGAACCGGCCCTTCCCGTCGTTGCGGAACAGGAAGTTGAGCGACACGTCGTTGGCGACGAAGACGTCCGTGTCGCCGTCATTGTCGTAATCGCCGCACACCATGCCCATCCCCCAGCTCGCGCGGGCTGCGACCCCCGAGGCGACGCTGACGTCCGTGAACGTGCCATCGCCGTTGTTGCGGTACAGCGTGTCGGCCACGGGCGGGTAGTGGGCGGGGCCCATATAGGCGGCCACGCCGCGGATGCGGTGCCGAACGTGTGTCCGATAGTCGAACTGGAGGTAGTTCGCGACGTACAGGTCCAGGTCCCCGTCGGCGTCCATGTCGAGGAAGCACGCGCCCGCGCCGACCTTCCGGCCGTTCGCCACACCCGCCTTCTCCGTCACGTCGGTGAACGTGCCGTCGCCGTTGTTGCGGTACAGGACGTTGGGGCCGTAGTTGTTCAGGTAGAGGTCCTGGTCCCCGTCGTTGTCGTAATCGGCCGCGCAGACGCCCAGCCCGTAGCCGCGATCGCCGACGCCGGCGGCCTCCGTCACGTCGGTGAACTTGAAGTCGCCGTCGTTGCGCCACAACGCGTTGGTCGGCGGCTTGTCCACCTTGGCGCCTTTCAGCGGCGCGCCGTTGAGGAAGTAGACGTCCACGTCGCCGTCGCCGTCATAGTCCAGCAGCGCCACCCCCGCGCTGACGGTCTCCATGATGTACCGCGCCCCCGAGCCGCCGTCGGTGTGGCGGAAGGTAATGCCCGTCCTGGCGGTCACGTCGGTCAGGACGATGGGGCACCCCGCGCGGAGGTCACACAGGCCGGCGAGGCAGGCGGCGACCGCCAGCACGCCTGCCCGGCCGATGCGGGAGACCCGATGGTTCGTCGAGGCGGCCATGACGTCATCGTCCTCCTTCGATCGCCCGGAGGACCTGCTTGTACCTGGCGTCGGTCGGGTCGGCCGCGATCGCGGCCTTCGCCGCCGCCTTGGCCGATTCGAGATCGCCGTTGGCACGGTGAGCCTGAGCCAGCAGCGCGTGGTTCGGCGCGGTCGGCGCGAGTTTGACGGCCGCCGCCGCCAGCCGGCGTGCCTCCGCCAACTTCTTCTTCGCACGCAAGAAAACGCTCGCGAGCGCGGCGTGGGTCCCGGCGTCGCGCGGCGCGAGCCGGATGGCCTTGCGAAGGGCCTCCTCGGCCTTCGGCAAACGGGCCAGCCGGGCGTGTAACAGGCCGAGGTTGACCCAATGCCTCGAGTTGTTCGGCTCCATCGCCGTCAGTCGCTCGCACAGCCTCAGCGCCTCCTGCTCCCTGCCTCGGGCCTGGTACCACGTTGCCAGCAGCGCCCGGGAGCCGACGTCGCTGCCGTCCAGCGCGGCCGCCCGCCGCCAGTGGGCCTCCGCGTCGCTGCCCCGGCGATGGGCTGCATACATGATCCCCGCCCGGATGTGGGCCACGACCAGCCGTTGGCGCATCGTCGCGGCGTCGTCGCAGGAGTCGGTCTGCTCGATCACGGACCTCAGGCTCGCGCGGTTCAGTTGCTGGTATTTCCGCTCCCACTCGTCCGCCTGTCGCTGGTGCCCGAGCTTCCCCAGGACGACCGCCAGGCCGTAGCAGGCGTTCTTGTGGTCGGGCTGGGCCTTCACCGCCGCCTCGTAGCTCTGCCTGGCGAGGTCGTACTGTTTCAGAAGCTGGTAAGCCTGGCCGAGCAGGCAACGGCTGTTCGCCTCGCCGGGGGCCAGACGAACGGCCCGTTCGAGATGCACGACCCCCTCGGCGGGCCTGCCCTCCTGAAGCATTGCCGATCCCAGATCGCGGTGGATGTGCGGCAGACGAGGGTCGAGCCGGGCGGCCCGGGCAAGGAGGGTGACGGCCTCCTCGGCGTCGCCTCGCCGCAGGGCGGCCCAGCCCAGGCGATGGTACGCGCCCGCGTGGGCCGGATTAACCTTCAGGCACATCCGCCAGCACAGCGCCGCCTGCCCCGACCGGCCGAGCCCGACGTAGGTCTCTCCGGCCAGCGCCAGCGCGTTGGCGTCCTCTGTGAGGTCCAGGAGCAATCGCCGCGCCACGTCGGCCGCCTCGGCCTTGATCTGCTCGACCGTCACGTCCGCGGCCGGCTGCGAACCGGGCCCGGCCCCCGCGTCCGTCGCCGCCGGGCGCGACTCGACCGGCCCGGCGGCCACGGGCGCGGTGGTCGCGGCGGGCTTCGCTGTCCGCTCGCGGCCCGCCTTGGAGCACCCAGCCGCCGTGAGACAGCAGGCCGCAGCGAGGGCGAGACAGCACGGGCCGCCATGACGCACGCCCGGCGACGCCGCATGCCCCGCCGACGGCTCTGTCCTCGCTCGCCACACCATCTGCCGCCCTCTCGTCGGTGGGTCCCGGCGGGCCAGTTGCGGTTCCGGCCGGGCAGAGGATCACTCCTCGCTCGGCCGGGCCTTCGCCGCAGCCGCGCCCTCGGTGATCGTCACCAGCCGGTCCGTCGGAACGTCCTTCAGCACGTCCGTGCCCCCACCGATCCAGCGGACCTCGACGCGGTCGATCCGCTCCCGCTTGCCCAGGCCGAAGTGCAGCCGCATGCCGTAGTGGCTCTGGTAGCCCCGGCCGCTGTGGACCTCGGCGAGCTGCGTCAGCTTCCCGGCCGTCACCTTCACGTGCGCCCCAACACCGTCGCGGTTGGTCTTCCTGCCGCGCAGGCGGACCTGCAACCAGTGGTTTCCCGTCTTCGAGTCGTTCCTGAGGATGGTCGGCTCGCGGCGTGAATTCAGGATCACCGCGTCGACGTCTCCGTCGTTGTCGAGGTCGCAGAACGCCGCCCCGCGGCTGGAGAGCTTGACGGCCAGCCCGTCGCCGCACTGGTCGGAGACGTCGGCGAACTTCCCGTCGCCTGTGTTCATCAGCAGGATGTTCCGCGCGTGGTAGTCGAGCGTGTCGTCGTACTCCTCCACGTTGTCCTGGAGGTGTCCGCACGCGATGAATAGGTCTCGGTCGCCGTCGTTGTCGAAGTCCACCAGCCCGTTGCCCCACGTCACGTGGATGGTCGTCCCCGCCCCCGCCTTGGTCGGGAGGGTGACGTCCTCGAATACGCCTCCGCCCATGTTCTTGAACAGCAGCGCCAGTTGCGTTTCGTAGGACGTCTGGTACAGGTCGAGCCGCCCGTCGTTGTCGTAGTCGCCGCAGTCGGAGCCCATGCTCCCGTGCTCGTAGCCCGCCACGTCGACCGCCACGCCGGAGGCCAGCCCGACGTCCTCGAACCGGCCCTTTCCGTCGTTGCGGAACAGGAAGTTGAACGACACGTCGTTGGCGACGAAGACGTCCGTGTCGCCGTCGCCGTCGAAGTCGGCGCAGACCATGCCCATCCCCCAGCTCGCCTCCTTGCCGACGCCCGACGCGGCGCTGACGTCGGTGAACGTGCCGTCGCCGTTGTTGCGGTACAGCGTGTCCGGCTCGGGCGGGAAGTGCTTCGGGCCCATGTAGACCGTCGCGTTGCGGATCCTGTTGACCGTGTGGGTTTTGTAGTCGAACCGGAGGTAATTGGCCACGTAAAGGTCGAGGTCCCCGTCGCCCTCGATGTCCAGGAAGCACGCCCCCGCGCCGACCTTGTTGCCGTTGCCCACGCCCGCCGCCTTCGTCACGTCCGTGAACGTGCCGTCGCCGTTGTTTCGGTACAGGACGTTCGGCCCGTAGTTGTTCAGGTAGAGGTCCTGGTCGCCGTCGTTGTCGTAGTCGGCCGCACAGACACCCAGCCCGTAGCCCCTGTCACCCACACCGGCCTGGCGCGTCACGTCGGTGAACTTGAGATTGCCCTCATTGCGCCACAGCGCATTGATCGGCGGCTTGGGCGCCTTCGCGCCTTTCAGCGGCGCGCCGTTGAGGAAGTAGATATCCATGTCCCCGTCGCCGTCGTAGTCGAACACCGCCACCCCCGCGCTGACCGTTTCCATGATATAGCGCGCGCCCGAGCTGCCGTCCGTGTGCCGGAACGAGATTCCCGTCTGCCCGGTGACGTCCTTGAGTTGGATCGGGCAGCCCGCCCCCGCCGGCCGGGCCGACCAGAGGCAGATCAGCCCCACGGCTGCACAAACGCGCCATATGCACAGACCTTCACGATCGCGCGCACTCATCGGTTCGCACCTCTTCCGCCGGCCCCCTCGGTAATCGTGATCGAGCGGTCCGGCGGGACGTCCCTCAGGATGTCCACCCCGCCTCCGATCCAGCGTACCTCGATCCGATCGATGTGGTTGCGCCTGCCCAACCCGAAATGCAGCCGCATGCCGTAGTGGCTCTGATAGCCCTGCCCGCTGTGGACCTCGGCCAACTGCGACAGTTCGCCCGAGACGACCCTCACGTGGGCGCCGATCCCGCTGCGGTTGGTCTTCACGCCGCGCAGGCGGATCCGGATCCAGTGGTTCCCGGCCGCCGAGTCGTTTCGCAGAATCGTCGGTTCGCGGCGCGAGTTCAGGATCACCACGTCGATGTCGCCGTCGTTGTCGAGGTCGTCGAAGGCGGCGCCGCGGCTGGCGAGCTTGACGGCCAACCCGTCGCCGCACTGGTCGGAGACGTTGACGAACTTCCCGTCGCCGGTGTTTCTGAGCAGGACGTTTCGGCTGTGGTAGCTCGTCGAGTCGTCGAAGTCCTCGACCCTGTCGATGAGGTGCCCGCAGGCGATGAAGATGTCGCGGTGGCCGTCGGAGTCGAAATCGACGAAGGCGTTTCCCCAGGTGACGTGGGCCAGCGTTCCCAGGCCGCCTCCGGTCAGGAGCGTCGCGTCCTCGAACAGCCCGTCGCCGAGGTTCTTGTAGAGCGTGGCCAGCTCGTGTTGGTAGCTGGTTACGTGGAAATCGAGCCGGCCGTCGTTGTTGTAGTCGCCGCACGCGACGCCCATGCTCGACTGCGCGTCGCCGTCGAGGTCGTAAGCGATCCCGCTGATCAGCGCCACGTCGGTGAACCTGCCCTTGCCGTCGTTGCGGAACAGGAAGTTGCCCCAGTCGTCGTTGGCCACGACGATGTCCGTGTCGCCGTCGTTGTCGTGATCGGCGCAGACCGTGCCCATCCCCGTCCCGACGTACGAGGCAATGCCCGATTCGGCGCTGACGTCGGTGAACGTGCCGTCCCCGTTGTTCCGGAACAGGGCATTGCGGATCCTCGGGTAGTCCCTCGGCCCCGAGCCGATTCGGTAGCCCCGGATCTTGCGGACCATGTGCACCTCGTAGGACCACTTGACGTAGTTGGCCACGAACAGGTCCAGGTCGCCGTCGCCGTCGGCGTCGAGGAAGTTCGCGCCCGCCCCCACGTGGTTCCCGTTGGCCACGCCCGCCTTCGCGGTCACGTCGGCGAACGTGCCGTCGCCGTTGTTGCGGTACAGGACGTTGGGCCCGTAGTTGTTGACGTAGAGGTCCGGGTGCCCGTCGTTGTCGTAGTCGCCCACCGCCACCCCCAGCCCGTAGCCGCGATCGCCCACGCCGGCCTTCCGCGTCACGTCGGTGAACTTCCAGTTGCCGTCATTGCGCCACAACGCATTGGTCGGCGGCGTCGTCACCTTCGTGCCTTTCAGCGGCGCGCCGTTGAGAAAGTAGATGTCCATGTCCTCGTCGCCGTCGTGGTCGAAGACCGCCACGCCCGCGCTCATCGGCTCGAACATGTACCAGCAGCCGCTGCTGCCGTCGGTGTGCTTGAACCTGATCCCCGTGGCGCGCGTCACGTCCCGAAGCTGAATCGGGCATTCCGCACGGGCCTGCCCGGCCGACCAGACACACGCCAGGGCCACGGCCGCACACCGCTGCGGCAACGACAGACTCTCGCCACGCCGAGCCACCATCTCTCACTGCCTCTGCGGGGGCCTGCCGGGCGCGGGCCGGCCCGCCGCCCCCGCCGGGGCCAGCGCCGCGGCCCGCTGCCTCGCGGCGGCCGCGCCGGACGGATTGCCGTTCCGTTGGCATGCTTCACCGAGCAGCTTGTAGTTCGCCGCCGTCGGTGCCAGGCCGACGAGCTTCTGGGCGAGCGCTTCGGCCTCCGGAAGCTTGCGGTTGGTGATCAGCAGAACCTGCACCAGCATTCGATAGCCCGGCGCGCGCTTCGGCGCCAGCCGGATGCCCTCCCTCAAGGCCGCTTCCGCCGCGTCGTATCGCTTCAACTGGACCAGGACGGTACCTGTATTGACCTGGGTGGTTGCGTCTTTGGGGTCGAGCTTCCTGAGCTGCTCGCAGAACCCCAGCGCCTTCTCCGGGCGCCGGGTGGTAATGTACTGCATCGCAAGATGCTGGCGGCACCGCTTGTTCGTCGGGTCCAGCCTCGCCGCCCTCGTCCAGTACTCCTCCGCTCTCTCAGCCCGTCGATGCCCCATGTACACCTGCCCCGCGCCCGTCAGCACCTCGGCGAGGATCTTGGCCGGATGGACCACCTTCTGCGTCGACCTGATCCGTTTGACCGACGCGTCATCTTCGGCCTTCCGCAGCTTCCGGAACTGCGCCATGTGCTGGGCGGCCTTGTCCGCCTGCCCCAGCCTCGCATACGCCGTGGCCAGGCCGTAGTGGGGCCTCGACAGGCCCGGCTTGAGCTCCAGGGCCTTCGTATAGGCTTCCACGGCCTGCTCGTATTGCTTGCGCAGAAGGCAGATCTTGCCCAGCGTCTTGTAGTGCTCACTGACGTTGGGAGAGAGCCTGATCTCCTTCGTCAGGGCCTCGAACGCGCCGTCCGCGTCCCCCATCTCCAGAAGGGCCATGGCACATGCGCCATACGAGCCCGGCATGTTCGGGTTGATCTTCTGCGCCGTCCGCCACAGCTTCGCCGCCCTTTCGTTCTCGCCCTTCCGGAAGGCGACCAGGCCCAACTCGTAGTACACGTCGGCGCGCCGCGGGTCGGCCTGAAGGCACTTCAGCCACCAGTGGACGGCCTCCTCGCTGTTGCCCTGGCGCTCGTAGACCAGCCCCATCAGCCCGATCGCGTCGGAGCTTCTCGGGAAGTCCGCCATCAATCGGCGGATCACGTCGAACGATTCCTTCCGCAAGGCTTCCTGGACGGCGACGGGCAGATCGCCCGGCTGGGACGCGGCGACCGCCTCCGTGCCGGAGACCGCGCCGCCCCCTGCCGTCGTGGTGGTCGGCCCCGGGGCCGGGGCGGCCGGGTCCGGCGCCCTCGAATACAGGACGTAGACCAGCACGCCGCCTGCCACCACGCACGCCAGCAAGCCGACCCACAGCAGCGGCGTTCTCAGCGCACGCCTCAGGCCCGCATTCTCGCTCGAAGCGGGGCGATTCGCGTCCCGGCGTCCGCCGGAGTCTCTTGATGTGCGCTCGGGTTTGCCCATTGCTCTACAATGTGCAGCACGCCGGATGGCTGCCCAACCGGCGCCGGACAACGCCAGCAGCGGCCGCGGGCGGCGGGCACACAATCTGGCGCACGGCTCTATTCCTGTCAAGGCGCCCGGCGCGTGGCCCCTGAGGCGCCTCGGATACCCTTGCCCTCCTGAATCGTCAGCAGGCGGTCGGCCGGGACGTCCTTCAGAACATCCACGCCCCCGCCGATCCAGCGGACCTCGACGCGATCGATCCGATCCTGCTTGCCCAGGCCGAAGTGCAGCCGCATGCCGTAGTGGCTTTGGTAGGCCCGGCCGCTGTGGACCTCGGCGATCTGCGTGCGATGCCCGGCCGTCACCTTCACGTGCGCCCCGACGCCGTCGCGGTTGGTCTTCGTGCCGCGCAGGTGCACTTGCAGCCAGTGATTGACGGCGGGCGAGTCGTTCCTCAGGACCGTCGGCTCGCGTCGGGAGTTCAGGATCACCACGTCGATATCGCCGTCGTTGTCGAGGTCGTCGAAGGCGGCCCCGCGGCTGGCGAGCTTGACGGCCAGCCCGTCGCCGCACCGGTCGGAGACATTGACGAACTTGCCGTCGCCGGTGTTCATCAGCAGGAGGTTGCAGGCGAGGTACTGCTGCGTGTCGTCGAACTTCTCGACGTTGTCCTGGATGTGCCCGCAGGCGATGAACAGGTCTCGGTCGCCGTCGCTGTCGAAGTCCACCAGCCCGTTGCCCCACGTCACCTGGGCCTCCGTGCCCGCCCCCACCCTGGTGGCGAGCGTGACGTCCTCGAACGACCCGTCGCCGAGGTTCCGGAACAGCACGGCCAACTGCTTGTCGTAGGACGTCTGGTGGAAGTCCAGCCACCCGTCGTTGTCGTAGTCGCCGCACTCGATGCCCATGCTGCCCTGCTCGTTGCCCGCCACGTCGACCGCGACCCCGCCGGGCAGGCCGACGTCCTCGAACTTGCCCGTCCCGTCGTTGCGAAACAGGGCGTTGAACGACACGTCGTTGCCGACGAACACGTCCGTGTCGCCGTCGCCGTCGTAATCGGCGCACACCATGCCCATTCCCCAGCGCGCGTCCTTGCCGACGCCCGACGCGGCGCTGACGTCGGTGAACGTGCCGTCCCCGTCGTTGCGGTACAGCGTGTCCGGCTCGGGGGGGTAGTTCATCGGGCCCACGTATGTCGAGACACCGTGGATGCGGTTCTGCCTGTGCGTCTTGTAGTCGAACCGGACGTAGTTGGCCACGTAGAGGTCCAGGTCTCCGTCGCCGTCCATGTCGAGAAAGCACACCCCCGCGCCGACCTTTCGCCCGTTGGCGACGCCGGCCTGCTTCGTCACGTCGGTGAACGTGCCGTCGCCGTTGTTGCGGTACAGGACGTTCGGCCCGAAGTTGTTCAGGTAGAGGTCCAGGTCTCCGTCGTTATCGTAGTCTCCCGCGCAGACGCCCAGCCCGAAGCCGCGATCGCCGACGCGGGCCTGCTTCGTCACGTCGGTGAACTTGAAGCCGCCGTCGTTGCGGTAGAGGGCATTCGTCGGTGCCGCGCCGGCCCGGGCGCCCTTCAGCGGCGCGCCGTTCAGGAAGTAGATGTCCGCGTCGCCGTCGCCGTCGTAGTCGAATATCGCCATCCCCGCGCTCATCGCCTCCATGATGTAGCGCGAGCCGCTGCTGCCGTCCGTGTGGCGGAAGGTGATCCCTGTCTTGTCCGTGACATCGCGCAGGATGATGGGGAAACCTGCGCGGGCGTCGGAGAGGGCGGCGAGGCACGCGGCGGCGGCGAGTCCGGCCCGCAGCATGCCGCTCACAATGCGTTGTTCCCTCGGGGCAGCCATTTCTCATCGCCTCGCCTGGAGACTCCTGTAGGCCTTCTGGATCGCCTCGTCGTCCGGTGCCAGCTCCGCCGCCCGTTTCATCGCCGCCAGCGCGCCGGGGAAATCCCGGTTCCGGGAGCAGACCTCGCTCAGCAGCGAGTAGTGCCGTGCCGTCGGCTGCAATGCGACGAGCCGCCCGGCCAGCGCCTTCGCCTCGGGGAGCTTCCGATTCCGCGCCAGGAGGACCTGCACCAGCGGCAGGTACCCCCCAGCCAGTCCCGGCGCCAGGGCGATCCCCTTGCGCAGCGAGGCCTCGGCGGAATCGAACTGCCTCAGCTCCGCCAGCAGAACGCCCGTCATCAGATGGAACGACGCGTTCTTCGGATCGATCTTCGTGAGCTGCTCGCACAGCGCCAACGCCTCCGCCCCGCGGCGCGTCCGCCGGTACAGGTCCACCAGACGCTGGCGGCAGGCCGTGTTCTGCGGGTCGATCTGCGCACCCCTCCGCCAGCACTGCTCCGTCTTGGCGAACTGTCGATACGCGAGGTACACCCGGCCGGCATCCGCGAGCGTTTGCGCCAGGATCCTGGCCGAGCCGAGCGGCTTGTCCGTGGCCCGCTTGCTCTTGATCAGGGCCTCGTCCTCCCCCGACCGCAGCTTCCTGAACTGCGCCAGATACGCCTGAGCCTTTTCCTTCTGCCCCAGCTTGTCGCAAGCCCTGAACAGGCCGTAGTACGCCCTCGACTTGTGCGGCTGGAGTTGGGCGGCCCTCGTGTAGGCCGACACGGCCTGCCGGTAATCCCTCCGCTGGAGATGCGTCCTGCCCAGCAGGAGGTAGTTCTTGGCCGTGTTCGGCGACAGCCGGATCCCCATCATCAACACGATCAGGGCCTCGTCCAACTCCCCAATCGCCAGCAGGGCCTCCGCGTACTGCCCATGCATGCCGGGCAGATCCGGATTGATCGCCCGCGCCCTGCGCCAGAGGTCCGCGGCCTCCTGGTAGTCGTTCTTCCTCATGGCGATGGTGGCCAGCCCGTGGTACACGTCGGCGCGCTTGGGGTCTTTCTCGAGGCACCGCTGCCACCACTTCACCGCTTCGGTCGTGTTGCCGTACTGGTTGTGCAATGTCCCCAACAGCCCGATGGCGTCGGCGCTTCCCTGGAACTCCGAGATCAACCGGTGGACCACGGCGAAGGCCTCTTTCCTCAGGGCCTCCTCCGTCCACTGCTGCGCTCCGGCCGGGCCGGGCGGCGGGGCAGCGTCGGGGCCCGGCTGAGACGTCGGGCCCTCCGGCGTCTTGGGAAGCAGGCGGAACACGCCGACACCTGCCGCCACGGCGCACAAAAGCACGCCGACGAGCAGGAGGACCGCTCTGCGCGGCCGGCCTTCGCCGGCACGCTCTTTCGGGGCTCCCGGCTCTGCACGCCGGCGTTTGCCCGAGGGTCTCGACTTCTTCGTCGGCTTGCTCACGGTCATCACTTCCCGGGCCGGCCGGCCACGCCGACCTTGCCGCTGCCTTCCACAATCGTCATCAAGCGGTCGGCTGGAACGTCCTCCAGCACGTCCACGCCGCCGCCGATCCAGCGGACCTCGATCCGGTCGATTCGCTCCCGCCTGCCCAGGCCGAAGTGCAGCCGCAGGCCGTAATGGCTCTGGTAGCCCCTGCCGCTGTGGACCTCGTCGAGTTGCGTCAGACCCCCGGCCGTCACCTTCACGTGCGCCCCGATGCCGTCGCGATTGGTCTTCGTGCCGCGCAGGCGGATCTGGACCCAGTGATTGCCCTTCGGCGTTTCGTTGCTCAGGATGGTCGGCTCGCGCCTCGAGTTCAGGATCACCGCGTCGACGTCGCCGTCGTTGTCGAGGTCGCCGAATCCGGCCCCGCGGCTGGCGAGCTTCACGGCCAGCCCGTCTCCGCACCGCTTGGAGACGTTGACGAACTTCCCGTTTCCGGTGTTCATCAGCAGGATGTTCGGCGTGTGGTACATCGTCGTGTCGTCGAACTCCTCCACGCTCTCGATCAGGTGCCCGCAGGCGATGAACAGATCGCGGTCTCCGTCGTTGTCGAAATCGGCAAAGCCGTTTCCCCAGGTGACGTAGGGCAGCGTCCCGGCCCCGGCGCCGCTGGTGCGCGTCACGTCTTCGAACAGCCCGCCGCCGAGGTTTCTGTAGAGCGTCGCCATCTCCCTCTGGTAGTTGGTCATGTGGAGGTCGAGCAGGCCGTCGTTATCGTAGTCGGCGCACGCGACCCCCATGTTCCCCTGCGCGTCGCCGTCCAGATCGTAGGCGATGCCGCTGGCCAGCGCGACCTCGGTGAACTTTCCCGTCCCGTCGTTGCGGAACAGGAAGTTGCCCCAATCGTCGTTGGCCACGACGATGTCCGTGTCCCCGTCGTGATCGCAGTCCGCGCAGACCGTGCCCATCCCCGACCCGGCGTGCGAGGCGATGCCCGACTCGGCGCTGATGTCCGTGAAGGTCCCGTTTCCGTTGTTTCGGAAGAGGGCGTTGCGGCTCCTGGGGTAGTCTCGCGGCCCCGAGCCGATCGTCCACTGCTGGAGCTTCCGTATGACGTTGTTCTTGTAGGACCACTTGACGTAGTTGGCCACGAACAGATCCAGGTCGCCGTCCTTGTCGATGTCGAGGAAGTTCGTCCCCGCGCCCACCTCTCTGCCGGCGGCCACGCCCGCCTTGGCCGTCACGTCGGTGAACGTGCCGTCGCCGTCGTTGCGATACAGAACGTTGGGGCCGAGGTTGTTGACGTAGATGTCCGGGTCCCCGTCGTTGTCGTAGTCGCCGACGGCAACGCTCAGCCCGTAGCCTCTGTCCCCCACGCCGGCCTGTCGCGTCACGTCGGTGAACTTGAGCCCGCCTTCGTTGCGCCACAGCGCGTTGGTAGGCGGGATCTGCGCCTTGATCCCCTTCAGCGGCGCGCCGTTGAGGAAGTAGATGTCCACGTCCCCGTCGCCGTCGTAGTCAAACAGCGCCACCCCCGCGGTCATCGCCTCGATGATGTACCCGGTGCCCCTGCTGCCGTCGGTGTGCCTGAACGTGATCCCCGTCGCGCCGGTCACGTCCCGAAGCCGGATCGAGCAGGCCTCGTCCGCCGGGCTGTCCGGGCCGGCGCACAGGAGCACGGCGGCGACGAGAAGGCTCCCAGGAGCCCGGCGGCCCTGACGGGGCGATGCGATCATGCTTCACTACCTCTGTGGTGGCCCACGGCGCGTCCGCTGGTCTGCCGCGCCGCTCCGCGCCAGCTCGGCGGCTCGGCGTCGGGCGGCGACAGCCCCGGCGGGGTCTCCGGCCCGCTGACACGCCTCGCCGAGCAGCCCGTAGTCCCCGGCCGTCGGGCTCAAGGCGACGAGCTTCCGGGCCAACGCCTTCGCTTCCGGCAGCTTCCGGTCGCCCATCAGCAGCACCTGCACCAGCGCCCGGTACGGCGAGGGGCGCTTCGGCGCGAGCCGGATCGCCTCCCTGACGGCCCCTTCGGCGGCGTCGAACCGTTTCAGACGGGCCAGCAGCACGCCCATGTTCACGCACGTGGTCGGATCCTGCGGATCGATCTTCCTGAGTTGCTCGCAGACCGCCACGGCCTGCTCCTCGCGCTGCGTGTTCATGTACAGCAGGACGAGCTGTTGGCGGCAGCGCGTGTGTCCGGGCACCAGCGAGGCCGCCCTCTGCCAGCACTCCTCCGCCTTCCGGGCCCGCCGCCCGTCGGCGTACAGCCGGCCCGCGTCCGTCAGCGTCCGCGCGAGGATCTTGGCCCGATGGGTTCCGGTTACGGCCGCCCGTCTTCGCTTGGTGACGGCCTTGTTTTCCTCGGCCCGCAGCTTGGTGAACCGCTCCATGTACTTGGCGGCCTGGCCGGTCCTGCCCAGCCTCGTGCTGGCGGTGGCGAGCCCGTAGTACACGGCGGACTGGCGGGGCTGGATCTCGGCGGCCTTCGTGTAGGCGGCGATCGCCTCCTCGTACTCCTTTCGCTGGAGATGGACCTTGCCGAGCAGCACGTAGTTGCCCGGCTTGCGAGGGGAGATCCGGATCTCGTTGTGCAGCGCCGCAAGGGCCACGTCCAGCTTCCCCATCTCCATGAGGGCCTCCGCGTACCGCCCCCACACGCCGGGCAGATTCGGGTTGATCCCCTGCGCCTTGCGCCAGAGCTCCTCGGCCTTCTCGTACTCGCCCTTCGCCATCGCGACCATCCCCAGCCCATGATAGACGTCGGCACGTTTGGGGTCCTGCTGAAGGCACTTCAGCCACCAGTTCACCGCCTCGGCCGTGTTGCCGTAGTGGTTGTACAGCGTCCCCATCATCCCGATCGGGTCCGAGCTGTCCGGGAAGTCCTCCATCAGTTGGCGGACCACGGCGAAGGTCTCCTCCTTCAGGGCCAGATCCGTCCCGGCCGAGGCCGTGGTCGGCCCGGGAGGGGGCGTTGTCTGCCCCGCCGGCGGGGTCGGCGAGTTCGGCGCCTCCGCGCCCGCGCCCCGCTGCGCAGGGCCGTCTTTCGGGTCCTCCGGCAGCAGGGCAAAGACGAGGATTCCCCCCGCCACGGCGCACGCAACGGCGCCGACAAGAAGCAGCCTCGCTTTTCCTGTCTGGTCGAGGCCGACACCCCGGCCCGAACCCAAGGGCCTGGTCCGTCGGCGTCTACCAGACTCCCTGGGCTTATTCATCGAATCGCCCATGTGTCTGCGACGTGAAGCGTGCCCTGCCGGCCTGCCCAACGGGCACGGAACGAAAAGAAATGCAGCAGCAAACGACCGAAACGACCGAGGATATTATCCCGCCAAACCGCGGGCCTGTCAAGGTGCTCCGGCCAGCCGGCCCTGCACGCGGCGCGTGTTGTAGCGGCGGCGGTAGGACCGGGTCTTCTCGTTGTCCGGGTACTGCTCGTCCGGCCCGTACGGGTAGCCGCTCATCGAGTGGAACGGCAGCGGCTCGACCGTGTCCGGGCAGGCCGTGTACAGGTCCATGTCTTTGCAGAAGCTGTCGGTCTTGAGGATGAACGTGCGGCGCCGTCCCTTCGCCGCCGGCCCGAACGCCTCGGCCGGGAAGCGGAGCGTCAGTTCCTCTCCGTGGCCCGTGATGACGTAGCAGTCGTCGGCCTGCTGGAGCAGCTCGGCCACCTCGCCGCAGCGGGTGTACCGCCCGGCCATCAGCTTCCACGGCACGCTCGTGTCGATGCTGTCGTAGTCGCTGAGCAGCGGATGCCTCCCGTCCGGGGAATACTCGCGAGGATACCCGCGGAAGTGCAGGTCGGCGCTGCGGGGGGCCGCTTCCTTCGTCGACAGCGCGGCGGCGCCGAGGTGTTCGGCCAGGAAGATCCGGTCCCAGTAGATCTCCATGTTGCTCGAGATGCGGATCCGCCGGTCGGACGGGCGGAGCTTGCCGGTCAGCTCCAGCGTCATCATGTGCCGGATGCCCGCCGGGTAGCCGACCTCGCGGAACAACTCCACCCATTTGCCCTCGCGGAGCACGTGGATGCTGGGCGCCTTGGCCTGCCGGCCGGCCTGGGCGGCGGCGTAGTTCGTCGAGGAGTACCCGTACTCCACCCAGCCGTAGAGAAACAGGATCAGCCGCCGCCGCGGGGCGAGCTTCGCGAGGCGGTCGGCGAAGTCGAGCTCGACGAAGTGGTCCTCGGCGAACCCCAGGAATCGGCCGCTGACGCGCGTAGCGCCCGCGTAGCGCCGGTCGATCCGGAGCACCTTGTCGGTCACGTCGGCGCCGCGCTCGTCGTTTGCCCGCACCGGGTCGATGGGGCTGCGGTAGCAGAAGATCTCCGGCTTTGGGGCCGCCACGCCGATCGCCATCATCTCGTTGGGCCAGACCTCCGTCCCGGCGGGGTGGTCCACCGCGATCAGCTTCGCCTCGTCGAAGTACGTCACCTCCTCCAGCGGCGTCAGCGACTGGAGGACGTAGTGGCCGTCTCGAGGCTCGAGGCGCGGGATGCGGACGTACTCGGTCGGGTCCGGCTTGGCGTAGGTGCCCGGCGCGACGAAGTAGCCCAGCCCGCCGACCCCGCCGAAGTCCGAGACGAACTCGAACCGCCGCCCGTTCCAGGCAAACAGGTACGGGCAGGAGGAGGTCTTGCGCTGGAGCTCCTTGATCTTCAGCACCCGGTCGGCGGCGAGTTCGAGTTCGGCCTGGAGGACCGAGTCGGGCCAGACGATCCGCAGCCAGTCGACTTGGGGGCTCTCGCCGAGGCCGACGTGGACCCGCGCCGGCGCCGCCGCCACCGGGGAGCATCCGCCGCCGACGAGGAACTGCTGTGAGGCCCGGCCGGTCTTGACCTCCACGCGGGCCCCGATGGCCCAACGGTTCGAGCGGGACTTCCGGTCCCGCTCCCGAGTGCCCCGCAGGTCCAGCTCGATCCAGTGCCCGCCGCGCGTGGCGTTGGTGATCAGCATCGGCGCCTCGCCGATCGGCGCCAAGAGAATGTCGCACGTTCCGTCGCCGGTGAAGTCGGCCACGACGCAGCTCGCGTCGGACTTCGTCCGCAGGGCGCCGAGGAGATTGCCCGGGTCGATTTCGGCGGCGTTGACGAACCGGTCGCGCGGCCAGTCGTTGATCAGCAGCGCCGGGCCCCGGCTGCCGTCGCGGCGGCGGGCGTCGGCGATCACGATGTCCAGGTCGCCGTCGTTGTCCATGTCGGCGAACTGTCCCCCCGTCCCGCCGAGGCGGCCGTGGCGGGCGGCAAAACGCCGCCGGGCGGTGAAGGAGAACCTGCCGTCGTTGACGTGCAGCTCGACGGCCTTCTCGGTGAAGACCAGCAGGTCGCTGTCCCCGTCCTTGTCCGGGTCGGCGGAGGTGGCGCCGACCACCCGGCGCGTGGGAAGGCCCAGGGCCTTCTCGTCGAGGATGCGGTACTTGCCGACCCGGTTGTTGACCCAGCCGAGCGGACCGGCGTCACCGGCGCGAAAGACCACCAGGTCCAGGTCGCGGTCGCGGTCGAAGTCGTCGTAGACGGCCGCCGCGACCGGCGCATCGGCCAGTGCCGCCCCCAGTGCGGCCGCCATGTCCGTGGCCGAGCCGTCGCCGTTGTTGTTGTAGACGCTGCTGGCTGACGGCGAGCAGCCGGCGCGGGCCGGCACGCCCCCGGCGGCCAGGCGGAACGCCAGGAAGTCCAGGTCCCCGTCGCTGTCGATGTCGACGAGCCGGGCGCAGTGCGTCAGCGCCTCTCCGCCGGCGAGGGCGGCGAAGCCCCCCGCGGCGAATCGGCCTTTCCCGTCGTTGGTGAAGACGCGGTCGGCCCCGGCGGAGCCCAGCCAGAGGTCGGGGTCGCCGTCGTTGTCGATGTCGCCGAAGCACGGCGAGACGCCCCCCTGGGCAAGCCGCTGGCCCGCGGTGAAACGCCCGGCCCCGTCGTTCAGCCAGACGCCCGTCTCGCCCCGCGCCCCCATGGCCGTCAGGCACAAGTCGAGGTCCCCGTCCCCGTCGACGTCCGCGACGGCGATCCCGGGCAGGCCCACGGACCCGCCGGCCCACTTCCAGGCCGCCGACCGGCCCTTCAGGGCGACGACCTCCGGGGACAGCACGATCCGCCGGGCCGGCAGCGGCTGCGCCGGCGGGAGCGGGAGGTTGTCCGCCCCGAGCACCCGGTAGTACCTGCCCACCGTCCCGTAGACCTTCTGGACGATGAAGCTGCCGCCGGTCAGCTCGGCCGCGTAGAGCTTGCGGAAACGCGCGAACAGCGGGGCGGCCAGCTCCCGCCGGTTCGTCCTCTGGTACTGAAGCGCCAAGCGGTAGACCGCCGAGATGAACCCGCCGTCGAGGGCGATGGCCTCCTTGAGCCGCTCCGTGCCCTCCTCGCCGCGCCCGAGGGCCAGGAGGACCTCGGCACACTTGTAGGCGGCGTACGGATTGTCGGGGTCGGCCCGATAGACCGTCACGAAGTGCTCCAGCGCCTGCTCGTTGCCGCCGAGGTGCTGGTGATAGAGGCCGAGGCAGAAATGGGCCGACAGGTGCCCGGCGTCGGCGGCCAGGACCGCTTCGAAGATCTTCCGCGCCTTCTCCAGGTTCTGCTGCGCGCCCTGCTGACCGTGCATGTTGAAGTACGCCAGGCCGAGGTTGAACCGCGCCGCCAACCAGTCCGGCGCGGCCTTCACGACCGCCTCGAGCGATTTGGCCGCCTCGGAATAGCTGTACTGCTCCATCATCGCCGCCCCGCGATTGAAGTCGGCCAGCGCCCTGATGTGTGCTGCCGAGACGGCCGCCGGGGGAGGGGGCTTCTTCGCGTCGTCGGCCCGGGCCGACTGGGGCGTGGCCCGGCCCGTCGGCGCTCCGTTCTCGCAGCCGGCCAGCACGACGGCGGCGGCCAGCAGACATGCCCCCGCCCAACGCATGCGCGCCCACACGCCGGCGGCTGCGGGGCGAGCGACGATCCGTCTCCGGTCAACTCCCATGGCTTTGCCCTTCACGTGATGTCTCGAGGCCGTAGCGGCCGCGCCTTTCCGGCCAACGATAGGCGACCCGGCGGCCCTCCTCAAGGCCCTCTCCAACTTCCTCGCTGCCTCGCCGCGCCCGAAAGATGCTTGTCTTCGGCCGGGACTGCCGGTAAAGTCAGGAATCACGCGGGGCGGGCACCTACTGGAAAGGCGACAGGTTGGCAAGACCTAACTACAACTACGAGAAGCGGCGGAGAGAGCTGGCGAAGAAGAAGAAGAAGGAAGAGAAGAGGCAGCGCAAGCTGATGAAAAAGGGCCTCCTGCCGCCCTCGGAGGACCAGCCTGCCGCGGGCGGGTTGAAGGAGTTTCCGGGCGCGGCCGGATCGGCCGGCGCTGAGCAGCCTCCGGCCGAACAGGCCCCCGCCGCCGGCGGAACGGAGGCCGTCGGCTAGCGAGGCGAGATTCCACGACCTCCCCCGACCGGCAGCACCGTCGTCCGAGCGGATGCAATTCTGCCGGCGCACCTGCGTTTCACGTGTCGAGGGTGTCGGTGCGCCCGACGAAGACCATGAAGAGGAGACGCCGCGAATGAGGGATGCGGAGAGGCTACGGCGCGTCGAGGCGCTGCTGGCGGCGACGATCCTGGTCGCCGGCTCGGCGGCGGCCGGTCAGAGGCGCAGGCCTGCCGGGCCCCGGGGGCGGTTCGGCGCGGCGCAGCTCAAGATCGGGCAGGCGGCCCCCGAGTTCGTGCTGGCCCCGCTCGAGTTCGAGAAGGACAAGAAGGGCGAGCTGGTCGGGCGGATCGGCACGAAGAAGGTCAAGCTGTCCGACTTCAGGGGCAAGGCGCCGGTCTGCATCTTCTCTTCGAGCTATACCTGACCGCCTTTCCGCCGCGTCGCCGGCGCGGTGGAATCCTTGTACAAGGAGTACAAGGGCGAGGTGCAGTTCTTCCTGGTCTACACGCGCGAGATCCACCCCTCCCGCGGCAAGCCACGGCCGTCGTCGGCGGCGAAGCGCAAGCCGCCGGCCACGACGCGCCCCTCGAGGCGCCGCCCAGGCCCGGCCGTCACACAACACGCCTCGATCGAGGACCGGATGATCGCCGCGGACAAGTGCATGAAGGGCCTGAAGCTGACGATCCCGACGCTGCTGGACTCGATGGACAACGCCTTCACGAAGGCCTTCAGCGGCATCCCGGCGGGCACGACGGTCGTCGATATCGACGGGAGGATCGCCTACTGGAATCGCGGCGCGCCCGGCGGCGCGAAGCCCGACAAGGCCCGGGCGGCGATCCAGAAGCTCCTGGCCAAGGGAGGCGGGGCGATCCCGGCGAAATGGGCGAAGGTCAGGGTCCCCCCGGCCCCGGCCGGCAAGGACAAGCCCGACAAGCCCGCGAAGGTCGGCAAGCCCGATCGGCCGACAAAGGACAAGGCCGCGCCCGAGCCCGTCGGAAGGACCCCCGAGGCCGACGCCGACTGAGCCCGGGCGAATGCCCTGACGGCGCGGCGGCGGATCACGGGGTTGGCCTGGGTTTGACGTCGCGGATCGCGACGTTGGTGAAGGTCAGCTCGACGGGCAGGATGGTCAGGCCGGTGGGATGTGTGAGGACCATCTGGGTCGAGGCCGGGTCGATGCTGTGGGGCTTGATGCGGATGGTCATCTGGTGGCGGCCCTTGGAATGTCGGCCGCTCCAGCCGGATCGCCGCAGACGCTTGCCGTCGGAGGCGAGGAAGTGAACGTCCTCGCCGTGGGCGGTCAGGCCGGCCGGCTCGTCGTAGGCGGTGCGGATCTCCACGGGCAGCTTCCACGATTCCTTGCCCAGGTGCGTGGTCTCCTGTAGCGGCCGGACGGTCACCGTCACGCCCGACTGCGTCACCGTCACCGGCTGTTTGTGGGCCAGCGTGTCGAACGAGAACTTCGTGACGCCGGTCCGCAAAGCGACGCGGGTCCGCACGCGGAGGCGCTTGATCACGTTGTCCGGGAAGTCGGCCTTCGGCAGCAAGGTCGTCTGCTGGTCCCTGGTCCAGGTATCTCGCAGGATCGCGGCGGGCCTGATGGGCGCGTCGCCCTTGTCGGCGGGGAAGCGTCGGCCGACGGAGTTGACGGCCTCGAGCACCTCCATCCGCTCTCGCGTGGCGACGACGGCGTCGGCGATGCCTTGGTCGAAGATGAGGTGCGTGACCGTCCGGATCAGGTTGCGGCCGGGGTCGCGGGAGAAATGGCGGATCTCGCAGAGGACTCCGCCGGCCGCGGCGTGGCTGAACCGTTCGCTGCCGTCGCCGTGATCGAAGAGGCACCAGCGGCGTTGCGAGTCGATCTCGAGGTGGACGGGCAGGCCGGTGATCGCCTCGGCCAGCCACTCGAAGGCCGGCCGGGCCGCCTTGCCCTTCGGCGCGGGGGCCGGCGTCTGCCGCGCCAGCCTGCTCGTGACGTAGCTTTGTGTCGCCTCCGTTCCCGCCCGGGCGGCGAGGGCCCTCAAGTACTGCGCCATGTCGGCCGCGCCCGTCACGGGCCGGACGGGCCGGCCCTTCCGGAACAGTTCCGTGGCGTTCGGATCGGCCTCCGCACCTGCCACAGCCGGCAGGCCGACCAGGAGCAGGGCCATCAGACCTGCCACCTTCCCCGGCGGTTGTGTCTTCATGCTTCGGTCTCCTGCCCGCCCGGCCCACCATGCCGCCACAATCGGTTCGACGCACAGGTGGGCAGGCAGTTCCGGCGGAGGCGGCCGGCCGGCTGGGCAGCTACCCCTTGCTCGCCGCCTTGCGCCTGCCGGCGGCCTTGCGGGGTCCCACCCGGAGACTTCCCTGGGCCGGAGCCCGTGCCGGCGGCAGTACTGGTGGAACGCCCCGGGACCTCGGACGATAGTCCGCACTGCCTTCCACGGTCCGGCAAGCACGCTCCCTGCCGTCCGGGCGGCTGCCTGTTGACAAGGAGCACCGGGCGAACCAAGATCGGGACCGCCCGGGCGGCGCCGACGGGGCTCGCCCGGCGCAGGCATCCCGTGAGCCCCTTGTTGGGAGGACGAACGATGAGTCCATTGGGTCTCGACCGCCGTGGATTCCTGGGGGCCTTGGGTGTCGGGTCGGTCGGAGCGATGTTGGCGGGGGGGCTGCCCGCTCGGCCGCTTGCCGGCGCGCAGGCCCGGCCGCGGAAGAAGTGGCAGCCCGTCTCCGACCGCAAGGTGCGGGTGGGTATCGTCGGCTATGGGTACTGCAAGTTCGGGGCGAAGTTCGGCTTTCAGGACCATCCGAACGTCGAGATCGTGGCCGTCAGCGACCTGATCGCCGACCGGCGGGCGGGGCTGATGAAGGCCGTCCGGTGCGAGAAGAGCTACGAGTCGCTGGAGCTGCTCGTCAAGGACCCGAAGATCGAGGCCGTCTTCGTCGCCACCGACGCGCCGAGCCACGCGAGGCACTGCATCGAGTGCATGAAGCACGGCAAGCACGCGATGTCGGCCGTGCCGGCGACGTTCGGCTCGATCGAGGACGGCGAGAAGCTGCTCGAGGCGGTGACGAAAGCGGGGCTGAAGTACATGATGGCCGAGACGAGCTGCTTCCGCCCGGACTGCTACGCGATGCGCCGGATCTACCGGGCCGGCGGCTTCGGGCGGGTGGTCTATTCGGAAGGGGAGTACTTCCACTACATGGCCAAACCGCTGCCGTCGTACAAGAACTGGCGTTTCGGCAGCCCGCCGCTGTGGTATCCGACGCACTCGACGGCGTACTACGTGGGAGTGACGGGCCAACGGTTCACGGCCGTCTCGTGCGGGGGCTTCAAGAGCGGGGCCGACGCGTTCAAGCCCGGCGCGAACAAGTACAACAACGAGTTCACCGACGAGGTCGCCCTGTTCCAGACGTCCGAGGGCGGCACGTCGCGAATGAGCATGTGCAAGTCGGTGATCGGCTATCACGCGGAGGCGGGGCGCGTCTTCGGCGAGACCGGCTGCATGAACGGCATGAAGTACACCGGACGGATGAAGAAGCTGCCCGACATCAGCCGCCCGCCCCTGCCGCCCGGCGTGCCCGGCGGCGGACACGGCGGCTCGCACGGGCCGCTGATGGACGACTTCGTGACGGCCATCCTCGAAGACCGCCAGCCGGTGGTCAACGTCCACGAGGCGTTGGCGATGACCGTGCCCGGCATCGTCGCCCACCAGTCGGCCCTGAAGGACGGCGAGACGATGAAGCTCCCGCAATACCTGCCGCCGAAGGCTGGATCCTGAGTGGGGAACCGGCGCGATGAAGTGCATCCTGGCGTTGGATCAGGGGACGACGAGTTCGCGGGCGGTGGTCGTTGACCGTCAGGGGCGGATCGTCTCGACGGCGCGGAAGGAGTTCGGGCAGGTTTTTCCCCGGCCCGGGTGGGTCGAGCACGATCCGGAGGAGATCTGGTCGTCGCAGCTTGCCGCGGCGCGGGACGCGCTGTCGGCGGGGGGGGTGTCGGCCGGCGACGTGGCGGCGATCGGGATCGCCAACCAGCGGGAGACGACGGTCCTCTGGGACCGGCGGACGGGCCGGGCGATCTGCAACGCGATCGTCTGGCAGGACCGCCGCACGTCGGAGATCTGCGACCGCCTGGCGGGCGACGGGCTGACGGAGCTGATTCGGCGGCGGACGGGGCTCGTGATCGACGCGTACTTCTCGGGCCCGAAGATCCGGTGGATCCTCGACCATGTGGCCGGCGCGGCGGAGGCGGCGAGGGCGGGGCATCTGGCCTTCGGCACGGTGGACAGTTGGCTGATCTGGAGGCTCACCGGCGGCCGGGCCCATCTGACTGACGCCTCCAACGCCTCCCGCACGATGCTGTTCGACATTCACCGCGGCGCGTGGGACGAGGAGCTTCTGGCCGCGCTGGCGATCCCGCCGGGCCTGCTGCCTCAGGTGCGGGACTCCAGCGGGCCGCTCGGCGATACCGACGCCGACCTCCTCGGCGAGCCGATCCCGATTGCCGGCGTCGCGGGCGACCAGCAGGCGGCCCTGTTCGGCCAGATGTGCACGCGGGAGGGGATGCTCAAGAACACCTACGGGACCGGCTGCTTCCTGCTGCTGAACACGGGCACGCACGCGGCGGCCTCGAAGCACAACCTGCTCACCACGGTCGCCTGGCAGCTGGACGGGCGGCTGCATTACGCGCTGGAGGGCAGCGTCTTCATCGCGGGAGCGGCCGTCCAGTGGTTCCGCGACGGGCTGGGGCTGATCGAGTCGGCCGCCGAGATCGAGCAACTCGCCGCCGGCGTGGCCGACAACGGCGGGGTCTATCTCGTGCCCGCCTTCGCCGGTCTCGGCGCGCCGCATTGGGACCCGCACGCGCGCGGACTGATCGCCGGGATCACCCGCGGCACGACGGCGGGCCACCTTGCGCGGGCCGTGCTGGAGGCAATCGCCTACCAGGTGGCCGACGTGCTGGACGCCATGCGGGCCGACTCGGGCATCGAGATCGCCGAGCTCCGCGCCGATGGCGGGGCGTGCGCCAACGACCTGCTCATGCAGATACAGGCAGACCTGCTCGGCCTGCCGGTCGTCCGCCCGCGGGCGCTGGAGACGACGGCGATGGGGGTAGCTTACCTCGCGGGCCTGGCCGTCGGGTACTGGGGCAGCCAGGACGAGCTGCACTCGCAGTGGCAGGTGGAGCGCACCTTCCGCCCCGCGATGCCGCCCTCGCGGGCCCGCCGGCTCCGAGAGCAGTGGGGCAGGGCGTTGGAGCGGGCCAAGGGCTGGGATTCCCCGCCGCCCGGCCCGGGCGGACCTGCCGAGTGAGCCCGCGCCCGGGGCATCTGCGGGGCCGCACGGATGCCGCCACAACGTGGAATCGCGAAGCGCAGACCACTTGCCGGGAGAAGACACCAAGAGGGCCGGCCGGTGGTTTCTCAACGACCCCGCCGACGCGGGGCTGTCCCCGGTTGTCTTGCCGCCGCGCCTACCAGCGCCGACCGCGCCCGCCACCGCCGCCGCGCCCGCCTTCGCCTCTCGGCCGGGCTTCGTTGACGTTCAGTGATCGGCCCTCCAGGTCCGTGCCGTTCAGCGCTTCGATGGCGGCCTGCGCTTCGGAGGCATTGGGCATCGTGACAAAGGCGAAACCTCGCGGCCTGCCGGTCTCGCGATCGGTGGGCATGTGGACCTCCTCGACGGTCCCGTGGGACGTGAAGAGCTGCTCGAGGGTGTCCGGACTGACGGAATAGCTCAGATTGCCGACGTAGATCCTCATTCAGATCCACTCCTCTGCGTTCGAGTGAGGCTCACGGAGCGGAAATGATCCACGTGGGCGTCACCAAATCCAGGTCGTAAGGCCCGGCCACCACGGTCGAGCGAACTCATCGGTATTCTACGAGCGTCGGCGGAGAAAAGCCGCTAGAAAAACCGCCGACTCTTCAGAAGCGTCCGGTCGCCATGCGGTGACCGGATCGCCAGGGAGCAACCGCGAAGGCCACCGAGCCCCCGCCGGATATCGACGGCCTTCGCGTCGATCGGCCCGTCGAAGGCGGCGGAAAGGCTCAAGCTGCCCGTGCCGCTCGGCCGACAGGGAATAACGTGTGGCAATTGTGCGCCGATGCATCGGTGGCCGGGACGGATCCCGCTGCCGGCGGTCGGGCGCCCGCGCAGGGAGAGATTCGATGAGGACAGGGACGTCCGCATTGATGGTGGTGGTCTTGGTGTTGGGGGCGTGGCTTTCGCCGGTGGGGGCCGAGGAGATGGCGGAGGGTCCTCCCCCGGGCACATGGCTGGCGACGTTGCAGCAGGAGGCCGCCTCGGTGGCCGTGCCGAACGCGCCGAACGCGCCGGACGAGTCGCAGAAGCCGATCCCGCTCAGCGTGTCGGTGGACTACACGCTCGTCACCGACTACATCTTTCGGGGCATCAACTTCAGCGAGTACCCGGGCGAGGGCCGCGAGAAGCTCAACCACCAGATGGGCATCGGCGTCTCGTATGACACGGGCAAGCTCGGCACGTTCGGCGTGACGTTGTGGCTGGAGTGGTACGCCGACCAGGAGCGGCTGACCCCGGGCAGCAACGACCACCTCCAGGAAGTCGACTACGTGGGCTACTGGAGCTATCCGATCGAGGCGATCGCCACGACGTTCGAGACGGGGTGGATCGCGTACGACTTTCCGCAGCTCAGCGGCGACGAGGGGTGCACCAACGAGTGGTACGTCATGCTGAGCCTCGACGACGCGAAGCTCTTCGGGACGGAGGGGAACGTCTTCAGCCCGTTCGTGGCGTTCTACCTGGACCTCGACGACTTCCACCCGGGCTGCTGGCTGGAGTTCGGCGTCAGCCACGACTTCGCCCTCGCCGAGCTCGGTCTGGCCGGCTGCCCGTTCCTGAAGCACGTTACGGTCACGCCCTCGTTCGTGCTGGGCTACGACCATCGGTACCTGAACAAGGCGACCGGGATGGGGCGGGAGTCGTCGAAGCTGGGCAATCTCCGGTACGGGCTGGCCGTGTCGTACGACCTGGCCGCCGCGCTGAACCTGCCCCCGCAGGTCGGCGGGATCAGCGTCACCGGCTTCCTGACCTTCAGCGACGCCGTGCGCGACGAGCTGATCGACGACGAGCTGTTCGGCGGGATGAGCGTCGGCTGGAGTTGGTAGGCCGATCGGATCTCCTCAAGCGGCCGGTCGCGGTGTGCCGATAGACTAACGTGCCATGAGAGAGATCGGCGGGCCTGTGTCGGTGAGAACCGGTGCGGGTCCGCCGCTTTGTTTGCGCCGCCGGCCACAATCTCCGAAAAGCCCGGGCCAACTGCCCAAATCTCCTAACTGTTTCAGCCCGACCTGTCCGATGGAGGCAATGGGACCGGACGGCCCGGCGGCGGGCCGCCGCAGTGTGTTCGGGGCGGTGGAAGGCGTGACAGTGGCCGAGGTCCGATACGAGCAGGAGGACGTGAGGGGCCTGCTGGCGGTTGCGGCGTACTTCCTTGCCGTCTCGGCCCTGGCGTTCTGCGCGACGTTGACCAGGCTGGCCGGGCTGGACGTCGTCCCGTCGATGCTGCTGCCCCCCCTCGGCGCCGTCGGATGGGCCCAGACGGTCTGGCACACCTTCTGGCTGGCCGTGCTGTACTACCCCGTGCTCCTGCTGCCGATGCTCCTGTTCGGCGTCTCCCGCCGGGCCGGGTGGATCTTCGCACAGATCCTCTGCGCCGGCGTCCACGTGGCCTGGTGGATGGCGGCGTGGTGAGGGGGCCCTCTGCCGCCGTGCCCGTTCGGAGATGGCTCTTCCGCAGAATGTGTGGTCGCTTTCCCGGCGCGAGGTCTGCCTGTGGGACCGAGATGCCTCCGGCTGCGTGGGCGAAGAAGGCGCGGCTGCGCCGCGGGGTTTTCTGAGGTATGACTCAGGTGTCCGATGGTGCATTCGGCCTCCTGCGGCTTGTACCGTGGGAGGCCGTCGTTTCCCGTCGCCATCGGACACCGAAGCGATGCCTTGAAAACCCCGGGGGGTATGGGGGGCTGGCCTCCCGGAGGCCGTCGTCGGGACTGCGCAAACCACGGCACCCGATTCATCGGAAGATCCGCGACAGAGCGGTAGCCGCTGGGCGGCAGGCCACGGCACCGGGGTCGGCCGGACCGACCGGCAGGGGGTCGGGCCGGGGCATCTTCTCGTGAAGCGGATAGCCGATCTCGTCAGCGTCGGAACGCCTCAGCCACGGCAGGATGGTCCATCTCCTCCGCGGGCTTGGTGCGGCCGGAGGGTTCAGTCGTGCTCGGAGACGGCGTTGCGGTTCCATTCGGGGATGGTGACCGTCACGTCGCCTCGGACGACGGCCTTGCAGGCAAGACGGCTGTCGAGCGTGTTGTTGGGGGCCTGGTCGACCACGTCGAGTTCGTCGTCGTCCGCTTCGGAGAGGTTTGCCTTGCCCTCGGTGACGATGACGTGACAGGTTCCGCAGACGCCGGCGCCCCCGCAGGCATGATCGATCGCCACGCCGTGGGCCAGGGCGACGTCCAGCAGGCTGCACGGCTCGCCGTCGCGCGAGAACGGGGCGTCGGCCGGGTCGATCTCGACCGTCACGGCGGGAGGGAGGAAGGTGACTTTGTGGGTTGTCATCAGGCGGTTTCCAGGGCGGCGGGGGCGGCCGCCGCCAAACGGCACGTCTGGGGCAACATGATCTGCCCGACAGTCGAGTCTCATCCCTCGAGGCAGCAGAGCCCGTCGCTGCTGTGCCGAGCCCCGCTTCGGGCCGCTCGACGGCCACCACAGGGGCAGCCGCTGCTGTCCAGGGCGCTTCGCTCGCCCGACTTACTGAAGCGAGGGCGAATCACAGAACAGCCTCGACGAGCCGGCGAATCAGCGGATCATCGGTGGGCTAGATCTCGTCGAGCTTCTTTCCTTTGACGGTCTTCGACAGCACCTCGTCCATCTGGGCTTCGGTCAGGGGCATGGCGGCGTCGTTGGCGACGACCATGGCGGCGTTGATCTGGTCGGGGTCGTCGCCCTTCATGGCGGCCCGAAGCATCGTGACGGAGGCGTCCAGGAGCTTCCGCTGCTCGTCGCTGAGCGCATGGCCGGCGTCGGCGAGGGCCTTGTCGACGGCGTTCAGGACGCGCGTGGCCTCGTTGCGGAGATCGATCGTGCGGTGGGCTGTCAGATCCTCCACGGCGTGGGTGTAGGAATCGGCGACCATCGCGTCGACCTCGTCTTTCGTCAGCCCGTGGGCGGGCGTGATCTGCACGGAGGCCTCCCGCCCGCTTCGCAGCTCGCGGGCCGAGACGTTCAGGATGCCGTTCGCGTCGATCAGGAACGTCACCGCGATGCGGGGGGCCCCCGCGGGCATCGGCGGGATGCCCTTGAGCTGGAACTTCCCGAGGCTGCGGCAGTCGCCGACCAGCTCCCGCTCGCCCTGAAGGACGTGGATATCCACGGCCGTCTGCCCGTCGACGTAGGTGGTGAACGTCTCGGAGGCCTGGCAGGGGATGGTGCTGTTGCGCATGATCAGCTTGCCCATCGCCCCGCCGAGCGTCTCGATGCCGAGCGACAGGGCGGTGACGTCCAGCAGCAGCGTGTCGCGCTGGACGCCGGCGAGGATGCCCGCCTGCACGGCGGCGCCCATGGCCACCACCTCGTCGGGATCGATCGCCGTGTAGGGCTCCCGGCCGAACAGCTCACCCACCTTCCGCCGAACCAGCGGTATCCTCGTCGAGCCGCCGACCAGGACGGCCTGATCGATCTGCCCGGGCTCGATCGACGCGTCGGCGAGCGCGCGTCGGCAGAGGTCGAGCGTCTTGTCGATCCAGCGGCCGGCGCGGGCCTCGAACTCTTCTCGCGCAATCGTCCGTCGGTAGACGCGGTCGGCGCCGAGGGCGACCTCCACGTCGGCCTGCCCGTCGGTCGACAGGCGGATCTTCGTCGCCTCCGCGAAGTTCCGCAGCGCCTGCCGCGTTGCCGGCGGGAACGTCAGCGACCGGCCGAACTCGGCGCGGATCTCCGAGGTGATCAGGTCGATCAGCTCGCGGTCGAGGTCGTCGCCGCCGAGGTGCGTGTCGCCGTCGGTGCTGAGCACCTGGAAGACGCCGCCGGAGACGCGGAGGATGGAGATGTCGAACGTCCCGCCGCCGAAGTCGTAGACGGCCACCGTGGCATCCTCGCGTCGGTCGAGCCCGTAGGCCAGCGCGGCGGCGGTGGGCTCGTTGACGATCCGCAGGACCTCCAGCCCGGCGATGCGGCCGGCGTCGCGTGTGGCCTGGCGCTGCGAGTCGTCGAAGTAGGCGGGCACGGTGATCACGGCGCGCGTGATTGGCCGGGCGAGGGCCGCCTCGGCGCGGCGGCGGACCTCGCGGAGGATCACGGCGGACAACTCCTGCGGGCTCTTCGCCTGCCCGTGCACCATCACCCGGACCGTCTCGTGCGGGCCCGAGACGATCGGGTACGGCAGGAAGTCCAGGTCCGCCGCCAGGTCGTCGATGCCGCGACCCATCAGCCGCTTGACCGAGTAGACGGTGGCCAGCGGGTTCTGCACGGCGTGGGCGCGGGCCTCCTGCCCAATCGTCACCTGCCCGTCGGCGGAGAAGGCCACCACGCTGGGCACGAGGGCCGAGCCGGCCTCGTCGCGGACGACGTTCGGCCCGACGGGTGTCATCCACGCTGCCAGAGAGTTGGTCGTCCCGAGGTCGATGCCGAGGATCACCGATTCGCTCATGCTGGTTCCTTCCTACAGCCCCGCCGGTCCCGACACCGCCGGTCACCGGGCTTCGGCGTCGCGCCCTGTCTCTGCGCTGCCGTGACCGCCCGCGTCGAGCCCGACCGTGCGCGCGGGAAGCTGGCCCAAAAGCGAAAGCAGCTTCCGGACGTAGGAGACGGCGTTGACCTGTCGGCGGATCTCGCCGAGGAAGTCCTTCCGGACGGCGTTGCAGGCGATGGCCTCCTGGTGCTCGCCGAACAGGCCGGCGATGCGGTGGATCAGCCCGTCGTGCTGCGTCTGAAGGACCTCGCGGAGGCGGTCCAACTCGTGCTGTTGGCCGGCCTCCTTGGCGTCGGCGATCTCTTCCTGCATCATCATCATCGTGCCGAGGAAGCCCTCCGGGACGGCCTTGTCCTCGACCGAACTCTTGCCCCCGAGCACTTCGAGCAGATAGGCCGCCCTGCGGGCGGGGTCCTTCAGCGTGCGGTAGGCGTCGTTGAGGGCGGCGCAGACGCGAAGCGAAAGCTGCTGGACCTCCGGCGAGTCGCCCGTGTGGAAGTCCGGGTGAGCGTGCTGGCTCAGCGCGAGGAACTTGCGATGCAGCAACTGCTGGTCCAGGTCGAACCGGCGGGGCACGTCGAGCAGCGCGAAGTAGTCCGTCGTCGCCGGGACCGCGTTCAACGCCTGGCAGAAGTCACAGACGATCGGCGTGGACATCGGCCGCTCGCAATGGCTGCACTTCGCCGGCCGGACCTCGCTGCTCGATTCGGTCATGGCGCGTCCCCTACGTCGAGAAACTCGTTCCGCAGCCGCAACTGCTCTTCGCGTTGGGGTTGTTGAAGACGAACCCGCCCTTCAGCATGTCGTCGCTGTAGTCGATCTCCGTCCCGTTGAGGTAGAGGTGGCTCTTCGGGTCGCAGACGAGATTGACGCCGTGGCTGGTGAACTTCTCATCGCCGTCGGCCGGGCTGCCGGTCACGTCGAGCGTGTAGCTGAATCCGGCGCAGCCGCCGCCCTTGATGCCGACCCGCAGGCAGGCCGTCTCGGGCATGTCGTTCTGCTCGAAGATGTTCCGGATCTTCGCCGCCGCACGTTCGGTCAAGTCAATGGACATGGGGTGCTCCTTCCCTAGACATCGGCTCGGGCGGGTTGTCCCTGGCCGGCGGGCGCTCCGGTGGTCTCGGGGGCCTGGCCCTCGTCGGCGGACTCCGCGGCGCCCTCGTCGCGGTCCCCGTCACCGTGCTTGCGTTTCCAGTCCTCGATGGCGGCTTTGACGGCGTCTTCGGCGAGGACCGAACAGTGGATCTTCACCGGGGGCAGGGACAACTCGTTGGCGATGTCGACGTTCTTCAGTTCGGTCGCCTGGTCGACGGTCCGGCCCTTGAGCCATTCGGTGGCCAGGCTGCTGGCCGCGATGGCCGAGCCGCAGCCGAACGTCTTGAACTTCGCGTCCACGATGCGGCCGTCGTCGTCGACCTCGATCTGGAGCTTCATCACGTCGCCGCATTCCGGCGCGCCGACGATGCCCGTGCCCACCCGCGCCGAGGCCTTGTCCAGCGAGCCGACGTTCCGCGGGTTGGTGAAATGGTCGATTACCTTGTCGCTGTATAACATTCGTTGGTACCTCTAGGCGACTGTGCCGGCCGCCGCTGAACAGGCCCGCCAGACATCGTTGTCAGGTTCCGTGGGCCTCGCCGCCCTCCTGGGCCATCTCGTAGAGCGGGCTCATCTCGCGCAGGTCGTTGACCGCGCGGACGACCTGTTCGACGGCGTAGTCGATCTGCTCCGGCGTGGTGGACCTCCCGACGCTGAAACGGATCGACGAGTGGGCCATCTCGTCGCCTACTCCCGTCGCCCGCAAGACGTAGCTGGGCTCCAGAGACGCGCTCGTGCAGGCCGAGCCCGACGAGACCGCCACGTTCTTCATCTTCATCATCAACGCCTCGCCTTCCACGTAGGCGAAGGACATGTTCAAGGTGTTCGGCAGCCGCTCGGCCGGATGGCCGTTGAGCTTCACGTGGTCCAGTTGCTCGGTGATCCCGTTGTGCAGCCGATCGCGAAGCGCCGTCAGCCGAGGCGATTCGTCGGCCATCTCCGCGTGGCAGATCTCCGCCGCCGCGCCGAGGCCGACGATGCCCGGCACGTTCAGCGTGCCGCTGCGCATCCCCCGCTCGTGCCCCCCGCCGTCCATCTGGCAGGTCAGCCGCACCCGCGGGTTCCGCCGGCGGACGTACAACGCGCCGGCGCCCTTCGGGCCGTAGAACTTGTGGCCCGACAAGCTCAGCAGATCGATGCCCATCTCGTCGACGTTCAGCGGGATCTTGCCGACCGCCTGCGTCGCGTCGCAGTGGAACAGCACGCCGCGCGCCTTGGCCAGTTGCCCGATCTCGGCGATCGGGTGGATCGTGCCGATCTCGTTGTTGGCCGCCATGATGCTGATCAGGATCGTCTGGTCGGTGATCGCGTCGGCGATCTGCCGCGGGCAGACGAGCCCGTGGTGGTCGACGGGCAGGTAGGTGATCCGGCAGCCGGCCTCTCCCAGGCGCCGGCACGGATCGAGGACGGCCTTGTGCTCCGTGACGCACGTGATGATGTGATTGCCCTTCTCGCGGTACATCTGGGCGATGCCCTTGATGGCCAGGTTGTCGCTCTCGGTGGCGCCGCTGGTCCAGACGATGTCCTTGGAGGACGCGCCGATGAGTTTGGCGACCTGTTCTCGGGCGGCCTCGACGGCGGCCTCGGCCTGCCAGCCGAAGGCGTGGCTGCGGCTGGCGGCGTTGCCGAAGACGTCGGTCAGATACGGCATCATCGCTGCCAGCACGCGAGGGTCGACCGGGGTCGTCGCGTTGTGGTCAAGGTAGACGGGCAGCTTCAGCGACATCGACGTCTCCCTTCGGTTGGGGTTCGGCGCCGGCGGAGTCGAGGATCTCGGCGAGCGTGACGTTTCTGAGGAAGTCCTGAAGCTTCCGGTGCACGCGGTGGACCGGATCGGCTACGGGGCAGGAGCCCATCGCCTCGCAGGTGTGGTCGGCCTTGCCGGCCGAGTCGTCCAGCACGCAGCCGGCCATGCGGATGGGGCCTTCCAGCGCGGCGATCATGTCGGCGAGGTTGATCTCGTCCGGCCGGAGGGCGAGGCGATAGCCGCCGCGGGCCCCGCGGACCGACTCGAGATACCCGGCTGCGGCGAGTTCCTTCATGACGTTCATCAACAGGGCCGGCGGGAGGCCGGACTGCTCGGCAATCTCCCTTGCGCTGACCAACCCGCCCACCCGGCGGGCCAGGTGCCTCAGTGCGATCAGGCCGTAACTCGTTTTTTTCGTTAACGCTAGCACGGATTCAGCCCTTCGTGGTGCTTCTCATATCTATATAGCACCTTATCAGTGCGATTTCAAGTCGGGCCGCCGAAATCGGACCCCAAACGCCCCCGTTCAGCCGAAAAGCTCACGCACAAGCTCGTGGCGGCCCAGATGGATGTGGTCAGCCACGTCGCGGACTATGCTGCTCAAGGTCCCGATTCTCAAGGGGGCGTGGTCGGGGATGGTGATGTGGTGCTCCTCTTCGGTCGATGTTGTCAGCCGCATATGGCTTCCCGTCTGCCGCGTGATCTGATAGCCATATCGGCTCAGCGCCCGGGCCAGTTCTCTGCCGGACAGGTCCCGGGGGAGTTTCACAGGGCCAGGACCTCGTCGCGTGTGAAGTGCAGCCGCACGATCCGAGGGCGGTCCTCCGGCTTGTCGAAGTGGCAGAGCACGGCGTCGCGCACGTTATCTCGGAGTTGGTCGACCGTGTCGGCTTCGGTGAAGATGCTGGGCCCGACGGCCTTGGCGGTCAGTCCCCCTTCGACGTCTTCTTCCACTACGAAGAGCAGTTCGGTCATTCCATCACTCCTCTCTACATGACGTTGTCTCGACCGCGAACGCCAGACGGGCTCCATTATACCATCGCAGAGCTCAGCCGACACGAAAGACGGCTGCCTCAGGCGAACAGCGCGCCGGGCGGTGGGGGGGGGATGTAGCCGTGGTCCAGGAAGTAGCGGACCGCCTGATCGGTCGAGGCGAACACGCGGGTGGCCGTCTCGGTGATGAAGGGGGACGGCTCGTCGCGGGGGTGCCAGACGACGAAGACGTCGCGGGTGGCCTCGTGGGCGTGCTGTAGCTCGCGCTCGACGCCGCTGCTCAGCCCCGGCCGCCCGTCGGCCAGGCAGGGGATCAGCGAGACGATCATGTCCGACTGGTCGATCAGCTTGAAGTCCCGCGCGTAGATCTGCCCGTCGATGTCCGGCAGGATCGCCAGCAACTGGTCCACGTCGAGGTCGGCCTTCTCGCCGGCCGGGCCGACGATGACGTGCCGCCGGCCCTCCTCGGCCGCGTCGATCGCCAACCGAGCCAGGTCTTTCTCCTCCACTTCGCCCGGATCGAAGCAGACGAAGTGCCGCTTCATCTCGCGGCGGAAGCCCTCGATCTGCGTCACCACGTCGGGCTCGCCGTGCACGTGCGACATGGGGAAGCTGAGGTAGGCCTTCCTCATCTGCGGGCAGAAGATCAGGCGGACCAGCGTCTCTGCGGGCGACCCGGCCGCGGGGGCGCGCTCGTCGCCGCGGGCGAGGATGAAGAACCTGCCGTGGCCGGCGACGATCTGGCTGAGCAGCTCGGTGGCGAGGATCTCCTCCTCCCGCCAGACCATCAGGTCCTTCAGCGTGTGGTCTGTGTGCCCGTCGCGGATCAGGCGGTAATGGAGGCGGTCGACGTTGTCGACGAGGGTGACGTAAAGGTCGGCGTCGAGGGCTTTCATCTGGTCGTAGTCGAACGCGTAGAACAGCCCGTGGCGCCAGCGGAACGTCGCGTGGGTGTTGACCAGCGTGTTCGGCGAGCTGTGGCAGCCGGCGAGGATGTCCTTGAAGACGCTGCGGCGAAGGCTCTGGAGGCGGGAGAGGGGCAGGTCGAGGATCCGCCCCGGCGCCACGTCGGGCGCCTCGGCGTACATCATGTCGCCGACGTGGCAGACCGTCAGCTCGTCATCGCCGCCGGCGGCGAGCGCGGCGGCCTGCTGAAGGAACGGCTTCTTGTCCAGCCCGACCTGCCCGGTCACCACGATTCGCATGGCGAGCATGGTATGCGGCGCGGGCGAGGGAATCAACGGGGCGCCGACGGCCCGGCGGGGGCGGGGTGATCCCGCCCGTCGGCCGGGGCCTCTGTGGGTCAGGCGGCCTGCTTGCCGGCCCGTGGTCCTAGCCCGGCACACTTCACACGGGCCGACGAGCAGCCCGCTGCCCCCTGCAACTCAACGGCAACACATCCTAGTAGCTCTGGTTGCGCCGCGGCGAGGCCGAGCAGGTCAGGGAGCTGGTCTGGTTGTCTGCGGCAAAAGTCAACTGCACGACGGTGCGGCGGGTGTAGTCGATGCCCTGGTCGTCCTGGGCAACGTCGTGGGTGGCCTGGAAGGCCGTCAGCATCACCTGCGAGGTCCCGTCCAGGACGGTCTGGACCGACGCCGTACCGTTGACGACCCGGCGGTAGGTCAGCACCTTCGTGACCGCGTTGTACTCGTAGGAGATCTCCTGGAGTCCGCTGCCGTCGTCGGGCGGGATGATGACGAGCCGGTTCGCCGCGGCGGAGTGGTCCACGGCCGCGGCCGTGCGGACCTCGCGGCGCATCCGCATCAGCAGCACCCGCGCCGTCTGCGTCATCGACGCCAGCTCGGTGTTCTCCTCGTGGGCGGTCATCGCCGCGTGCATGGCCGTGGCGATCGCCGTCAGCAGCAGCGACGTCAGCAGCAGGGCGATCATCAGCTCGATGAGCGTGAAGCCGCGCCGTCTTCGTGTTCTGGCCATGGCCTTCTCCTCTCTGTCAGGGCTCGAAGTAGCTGTCCGGCCGGACCAGGAGCTTGCCCGGGATCGAGAAGCCCGGCGGCTCCTCGGGCGAGTCGGACCGGTCGACCGTGACGTTGGAGTTGCCCGTCAGCTTGAACTCCGTGTCGCCGTAGTTGATCACCCCGCCCTTGACCGTCCCGCCGGCGTTGCCGGTGAACTTGAACCGATCGGCCGCCATGCAGCCGGAGACCGTCCCGAAATTGCCCGCGAACTCCGCTCCGAACCCGGGGGCCAGCAGGAACGCGCCGGGCATCTGTCGCAGCTGGGAGAACCGGGTGTCGTTGGGCAGGTCGGTGACGGGCTTGACGGTCGTGTTGCCGGTGAACTTGATCGTGTTGGTGTCGTAGGCGTCGTCGCCGGCATCCTCCGTGACGATCACCCCGGTGATCGTGACGTTGCCCGAGAAAAGGACCCGGTTGGGCTGCTCGACGTAGACCACGCCGTTGAGATCGATGTTGCCCGAGAACGTCTTGTTCGTGTTGGCGAGGATGCGGATGTTCTCGAAGGTCTTGTTGCCCCCGGTTGACGTGTTGGAGGCGACGATGTTGGTCGCGAACGGCTCGAAAACGGTCGGGTCGACCTCGGGGAACTCGACCGGCCCGATGCCGACGTGGACGTGGTCGTCGATCTTGCCGGTCCAGAGGTTCTCGCCGCCGACGGAGATGTTGCCCGCCAGGCTGGCATAGCCGTCGGGGTTGGCGATCGAGATGTCGCCGTCGAGGCGGCAGTTGCCGCTCAGTGCGATGGCCTCGTTGTCGCTGTAGGTGGCGGTGAGGACATTGGCCTCAGAGGCGTCGTTGGCCCCGCGGACGCGGGCGTTACCCGACATGCTGATCTTGCCCTTCGACGCGATGCCGTAGTCGAACAGCCCCGACCCGCCGGGCACGAGGGCGAAGCGGACCCCCACCTTCCGCGAGACCGACCCGCACGTGCCGGTCACCAGCATCCGGAGGTCGGAATTGGCGTCCAGCGACAGCACGGCGGAGAAGCTCCGGCCGGCCGGGCCGGGGCAGACGGGGGGGACCGTGATCTGTCCGCCCCGGTAGTCCACCCGTACGCCGTTGAGGGCGCCCGCGCCGTTGAGGGTCGAGGCGACGGCGCCGGCGGCGGCGTCCAGGACGTCTTGTCCGGTCGCCTTGGCGGGGATGCTCGTGTTGCAGAGCATGTGGATCATGTAGCTCATGCCCCCCTCGGCCTGCAACTGGGCCTGCTGGACGGCGACGAGGTTTCCCGCCTGCCGAACGCTGGTGCTCGACGTGGTGACCAGCGCCACCGCCATCGCAGCCAGCAGCGTCACCATCAGCATGGCGATGACCAACACCGAGCCGCGTCTGCGATCGCCGAGACACGCGGCTGCGACGGCGCGTTTCCCGTGCCGTGCCCGTTCGGCGCGCCGGCCTCCTCGGCCCCCGTCGTGGGGCCGTTCAAGTGCAGCGTGCACTCTCCGTCCTCCTGGTTCCGTCCCGCCGGCGCGGCGCTCGTGGCGCTTCTCGAGTACCAGGCCGCCCGTCACTCCTCCGGGACGGACCTCCTCCGATATCTTCTACGGTGAGCGGTCGGTCCCCTTGTCGGACCGTGCTCCACCGTCTCTCAAGCATGATGCCGCGTACGGCGAGTCGATTCGCCGGCGCACGCGACGTATCCACATGGCCGCGCCGCTTGGCCGGCGTCCGCGGCCGGGCGCGCCCGAGCGGCTACTCGTCTGCCCTCCGCGTCCGCAGCCAGGACGTGGTCAGGATCGTCTCGCCGTTGAAGGCGACGGTCACCGTCACGTAGATGACGTCGCTGCCTCCGGCCGCCACTTCGGTGGTCAGGTCGGCCGGGTCCCGCCAGGACAGGCCGATGGTCTGGCTCCAGCCGGGCAGCTCGTTGACGGGCAGGCCCTGCCCGTCCCTGGGCGGGCTGAACGTGACGGACATGAGGTCGTCGAGGTCGTCGACGAAGAGCTGCGGATCGGACCCGTCGGGGCCGGGCGGCTTGCCCTGGTCTGCGGGGTCCTGATCGGAGAAGGGCAGCGCGAGGGTCCACTCGCGGATCTCCTGGGCGAGGAAGATCGCCTGCGTGATCTTCCTGCCTGCGTCGTTGACGCGGGTGTTGGACGCGGCGGCGACCATCAGGGCCGTCAGCGCGAAGCCGACGATCGCGGTGGCGACGGCGACCTCGATCAGGCTGAACCCGCGCCGGGCGGATCGCTTCTGTTGGGCGTTCATGGCATCACCTTCGACTTTCTCGGCGCCGTCAGCCCTTCGTCATCACGTTGGACAGCTTGAAGATCGGCAGCAGGATGCTGGCGACGATGAAGCCGACCACCACGCCCATGACGATGATCATGATCGGCTCGATCATGCTCGTGACGGTCTTGACGGTGGCCCGCAGCTCGCGGGCATAGAAGTCCGATACGTCGCCCAGCACCTCGCCGAGGTTGCCCGCCTCCTCGCCGGCGCCGACCATCTGCACGACGTTCGCCGGCAGCAGCCGCTCCGCGCGGAGGGGCTCGACGATCTTCCCGCCCTGCTTGACCGCGTGATGGACGTTCATCCACATGTCGCGGTGCAGCAGGTTGCCCGAGACCTCGCCGGTGATCGACAGCGTCTCGAGCATCGGCACGCCGGCGCGGACCAGCTCGCCCATCGTGCTCAGCCCCCGCGAGATGTACAGCGCCCGCGTCATCTTGCTCAGCAGCGGGATCTTCAGCTTCACCGTGTGCCACAGCCGCCGGCCGAATGCCGTCTGGATGAACAGCACGAAGCCGGTGATCGTCGCCGCCAGCCCGATCAGCAAGGCCCACCAGAAAGCGGTCATGAACCTGCTGATGGCCATGACGGCCTTCGTCACCGAGGGCAGGTGCTGTTCCTTGCCGGCGAACAGGGGCATCAGGCGGGGCAGGACGAAGGTCAGCAGGACGATGGTGGTCACCACGGCCATCAGCCCGATGATGCACGGGTAGACCATCGCGCCGATGACCATCCGCCGAGTGTCGGCCTGCTGGTTGAGATAGCCGGCCAGCCGCTCGAGCATGTGCCCGAGGTTGCCCGACAGCTCCGAGGCGCGGACCATGTTGACATAGAGCGGGCTGAAGACCTTCGGGTGTTTGGCCAGCGCGTCGGAGAACGGCTTGCCGCTCTCGACGTCGGCCTTGACCTCATAGAGGATGGTCTGGAACCTGGCCTTCTGGGTCTGCTCGGCGATGCCGCCGATGGCGTTGCGGATGTTGATGCCCGCCTTGATCATCACCGACAACTGGTTCGTGAAGGCCAGCACGTCCTTCAGGCTGGGCCCGAACTCCACGCGAAAGCCGCGGATCTTCGCCAGCGCGCCGCCCAACCCCCCGCCCAGCGGCGAGATGCTCAGCAGAAAGCCGCCCTGGCTCCTGGCGGTTGTCGTCGCGTCCAACAGGCTGGCCGCGTCGATCTGGCCGACGAGGATCTGCCCGCTGGCGTCTCGAATCTCGTATTTGTACATCGGCATCGGATGTCCTCTATGCGCTCAGGGCCCGGTGCAAGGCTTCCGGGCGGGCCGCCTTCGCAATCGCCTGCTCCCATGAGATCAGGCCGTTGAGGTATAGCGTCTTGATCGAGTCGTCCAGCGTGCACATCCCGCGCGCCCGGTTGGTCTCGATGATGTTGGGGATCTCGTGAATGCGGTTCTCGCGGATGCAGTTCCGCACGGCCGCGTTACAGACCATGATCTCGCAGGCCGGTACCATCCCCGCCACGTCCTGACGCTTGAACAGCGTCATGCTGACGACCGCCTGAAGCGTGTTCGAGAGCATCGCGCGGATCTGGTTCTGCTGGGCCGGCGGGTAGACGTCGATGATACGCTCGATCGTCTGGTGCGCGTTCTGCGTGTGCAGCGTGCTCAGCACGAGGTGGCCCGTCTCGGCGGCGGTGATGGCCGCGGAGATCGTCTCGAGGTCTCGCATCTCGCCGACGAGGATGATGTCGGGGTCCTGGCGCAGGGCGTGGCGCAGGCCGCTGGCGAAGGTGGGCACGTCGATGCCCAGCTCGCGCTGCTCGATGACGCAGGTGTTGCTCCGCAGCTCGTACTCGACGGGGTCCTCGAGGGTCAGCACGTGGTGCTGGAACCGGTGGTTCATCGCATCGATCATCGAGGCCAGCGTGGTGCTCTTTCCCGAGCCGGTCGGCCCGGTGACGAGGATCAGCCCGCGGGGCATGTCGACGAAGGTCGAGACGACCGGGGGCAGATTGAGCTGGCCCAGTTCCGGGACGCGGTCGGCGATGGCGCGGAAGGCGATGGCGACCCGCCCCTTCTCGTAGTGGGCGTTGACGCGGAACCGCGCCAGCCCCGTCACCTCCGCCGAGAAGTCCACGTCGCGGTGCTCGACGAACCCCTCGTGGCGGTCCGGGCTGATCATCTCGCGGACGTACTGCTCGGTCTGGGCGCTCTCGATGGTCCCGAAGCCCTCGACCGGCTGGAGGACCGTGTTGATGCGGAACTGGACCGGCAGGCCCGGCACGAGGTGCACGTCGCTGGCCCCGGCCTCGAAGCTCGTTCGCAGAATCTGTTCCAGTGGGATCATTTTAGTCTCGTTTGTGTAGGTCAGACCTCGGTGACTCGCATCAGCTCCCCGCCCGTCGTCAGCCCGTCGGCGACCTTCAGCAGCCCGTCCTGGCGGAGCGACCGCATGCCGGACTGGGCGGCGGCGGCCCGAAGCTCGTTCAGGGTCGGGTTGCGGGTGATCAGGTCACGAAGCTCCTCGTTGACCACGAGGAACTCGTAGATGCCGATCCGGCCCTTGAAGCCGGTCTGGCGGCACTTGTCGCATCCGGCGCCTTCATAGAGGGTGCTCGTATCGCCTCCGTACTTCTCGAGGTACTTCAGGATGCTCTCCTCGACCGACTCGGCCGGCCGGCGGCAGTGCGTGCAGATCCGCCGCACCAGCCGCTGGGCCAGGATGCCGTTCAACGCCGCGCTGATCAGGAACGACTCGATCCCGATGTTCGACAGCCGCGTGATGCTCGACGGCGCGTCGTTCGTGTGAAGCGTCGAGAGCACCATGTGGCCGGTCAGCGACGCCTGGATCGCGATCCGCGCCGTCTCCTCGTCGCGGATCTCGCCCAGCATGATCACGTCGGGGTCCTGGCGGAGCAGGCTCCGCAAGGCCGCCGAGAAAGTCATCCCGATTCTCTCGTGGACGTTGACCTGGTTGCAGAAGTCCAGTTCGTACTCGACGGGGTCCTCGACAGTGGAGATGTTCAGGCGGTCGCCGTCCATGATCCGCAGGCTGGAGTACAGCGTGGTGGACTTGCCGCTTCCGGTCGGCCCGGTGACCAGGACGATGCCGTGCGGCTGGAGGATCTGCTTGCGGAACTGCTCGAGGATGTCCGGCTGGAATCCGAGGTTCTCCAGCCCGACCATCGTCGAGCGGTTGTCGAGGATTCGGATGACGCACTTCTCGCCGTGGATGATCGGCAGGGTGCTGACTCGCAGGTCGACCGTGCGCCCGTGGACGGTGGCGCGGATCCGCCCGTCCTGAGGCAGGCGGCGCTCGGCGATGTCGAGGTTGGCCATGATCTTCAGGCGGGAGATGATCGCCGCGTGCATCTTGGCGGGGGGGGCCTGCTGTTCGAACAGGACCCCGTCGATGCGGCAGCGGACGCGGAGCCGGCCCTCGCCGGGCTCGATGTGGATGTCGCTGGCCTCTTCCCTGACCGCTGAGGAGATCAGGAAGTTCACGTAGCGGATGACCGGGCTCTCGCCGGCGAGCATCTCGAGGTCGGCGACCTCGTCGGCCTCGTTGTCGACGACCTCGACGGTGTCCTCGGCGATGTCCTGAATGATCTTGTCGACCTGCTCGGTCGGGTCGGCCGACAACTCCTCGATCGCGTTGAGAATCTCCGCCGGCAGGGCGACGACGTAATTGACCTCGCCGGGGATCCGCCGCTTGATGTCGTCCTGGTTCTGGATGAACACCTCGGTCGGGTCGGCCACGGCGAGGTACACGCCCGTCTCGTCACGCCCCAGCGGGACGATCCGGTTGGCCTTCATGTAGGGCACGGGCAGCAGGGCGAAGGCCTTCGAGTCGATCTCGGCCGGGTTGATGCGGGCGAAGGGCAGCTTCTGGTCGATGGCGACGGCCTGGAGGGCCTGGACCTCGTCGATCGCGCCGTCCTGGACGAGGGCCTCCATGACCGACAGGCGAGGATGGTCCTTCCGGGCGGCCTGCATCGCCCGCTGGAGCTGCTCGAGCGTGATCACGCCGTGGTCCAGCAGGACCCGTTCGGGCCCGCTGTAGGCCTCGGGATCCTGCTCCCAGATCTTCTCGCCGCTGCCCAGGACGTCGGGCGCCTCGTCGGGCGCGGCGGAATGCTCCGGTGCCACCTCGTGCGGGCTGTGTGGGCTCCGCGTCAACTAGCGATCCTCCAGTCCGGTGTCCTCCACGGCCGAGGCGGCCGCTACTTCGAGATCTCCAGAGTCCGGTCCAGCTTGTGTTTCGCGTTGCTCCAGTGCACCTCGACGGTCCTCCGATCGATCCGCGTGACCTTCCAGCCGACGACCCTGTCGCCGACCCTCACGTTGCCGGCCCCGGTGATGCTGGCGGTGGGGGGATCGCCCGCCAGGATGCCGATCACGTGGAGCCCCTTGACCGCCTCGAGGGCGCGGTCGCGCTCCACGTCCAGCGGGTCGATCTTCGGCTTCGGGGGTTCCTTGGGCGCCGTGTTCTTCTCCGGCGGGGCGGCCGACTCGAAGACGAACGGGTTGCCCTTCAACTGCTTGACCGGCACCTGCCGCTGCTTGGCGGCTGTGTAGAACTCGCGCACGATGGCCCGTGCGTTGCTGCGCCGCTGGGCGTCGGCCTCGGTGGGCCCGTCGCCGAGGACCTGTAGGGCGACCTCGACTCGCGTGTGTACGAGCTGCTGGTCGGCCAGCGCGCTGCTGGGGCCGTTGCGGAGGCTCAGCACCCAGACCCCCACCACGCCCGCCGCGAGCATCCCGATCAGCATCAGATTGCCGCGGGTCAGGAACGGGCTTTTCTGCGTCGGCGAACAGCCGGCCGGGACCTGGGCGACCGGCTCCAGTTCGGCCGGCTGGCCCGGCGCGTCGGGGCCGCCCGAGGGTGCGTTCATGACTTCCTGGACCATCTTGCAGCATCCTTATTGATGTTGTGGCGCTCGAAGAAGATCGACAGCTCCACCACCGCGGAGATTCTGCCGTTGTCGCCCGCGTTGTGCTGGAGAGTCATCTGGCGGATTCGCATGATTCGGGGCTGGTCCTCCAGGGCCAGCAGGAAGGCATAGAAGCCCAGGAAGTCCCCGGCGAACTGCATCTTGATGGGTTGTTCGGCCTGGCCCCCGCCGGTCGAGAGGAACGGGCTGGCCCCGCCGATCCTCATCGTCTGGATGCTCTTGGTGGCCAGCTCGTTGGCCTCCGCCAGCCGCCAGACCTCCTCCAGCACCCGGTCGATCTCCTTCTCCGAAGGCAGCTTCGACTCGAAGAAGGTGACGGCCTCCTCCAGTTGGGCGATCTCCTCCTTCAGGTCGCCGATCGTGCCCAGCGCGCGATTGAGCTTCGACAGCCGCTTCTGCTTGGCCGCGATCTGTTCCCGCATCTGCTGGTCCTCCAGGTCCCGAGGCCGGAACACCAGGAACCACGCGCCCGCGAGAATGCCGACCAACAGCACGACAAAGATCAACTGCCGCAGAATCTCGTGAGATGAGAGCTTCATGCGCCGCCTCCTTCCCGAACCGCCGCCGCGGGCGGTGGCGCTTCGCCTCGTGCCTGGGCCGATTGCGGCAGGCCGTCCAGCGCGTCGGCGTTCGGCTTGAGTCGGACGATCAGGCTGAACTCGCGGACGTTCTCCTTGCCGCGCTTCGTCTCACGGCTGTAGGCCAGGTCCACCAGCTCCGTCAGCGGGTTCTTCGCGAGGTTGGCGATGAACCGGGCGACCTGGACGTCCGTCGTCGCCGTTCCGATGAGGTTCAGGGTCACCGCGAGCTTAGGCGCCGACGGCTTCTGCGTCTGGCGGGCCTTCGCGATCATCGCGTGCTTCGTCTTGGCCTTCGCCGGGGCCACCCGGTCGACGACCGGGTCGACTTTGAGCTTGGTCGACGTCAGCGAAGCGCCGTCCGGCAGGGCGTTGGTGAGCATGGCCAGGACGTAGCTCCGGGGGAGGCGCTCCATCAGAGCGGCGGCCGTCTCGGCCTTCTTGAGCATCTCGCTCCTTCGCGCTTCCAGCTCGTGCATTTCGTCGATCAGCTTGGCGGCCTCCTGATAGGAGGCGTTGACCCGGTCGCAGACGGCGCGGGTGGACTTGGTCCGCCGCTCGGAGATCAGTGCCGCCCCGCCGATGGCGGCGACGACGATGGCGAACAGGATCGTGCAGATCAGGTTCGGGCGCGCCTGCGAGCGGCGTTGGATGTAGTCCTGGGGCAGGAGGTTGATTATGCTCATGTGTCGTATCCCACTCAGGCGGCCTCGCCGCCGATGCTGAGTCCCACGGCGACGGCCCATCGCGGCTGGGGCTCCCGGCGGTCCAGCCCGGCCTCGAAGGACCCGTCCTGCGCGGTGGCGATCCTCACCAGCGGGTCGCCGATCTGGGCCGGAAGGTTCAGGTGCTGGGCGATCGACTGGCAGAGGCGCCGGTCGCGGGCCTGCCCGCCCAGGAAGATCGCCCGCTCGATGCTCTGGTTGCGGAAGACCGACTCGTAGTACCGCAGGCACTGGGTCAGCTCGCCGGCCAGCGCCGCCAGCGGCTCGGCCAGCAGCCCGTACAGCTCCTCCTCCGAACCGGTCCGCTCCTCGCTGGCGGCCAGGTCGCGCCGGATCTGCTGGGCCTGCTCCGGAGGGATGCTGACGCCCTCGGCGATCGCCTGGTCCAACTGGTCGCCCGCGATGCCCACGTTCCGCGCGAAGACGATCCGGTTGCCGTGCGAGAGGACCACCTGCGTGCTGGCCTGCCCGACGTCGACGAAGAGGATCGTCCGCTTCTGGTCGTTCGTCCGCCGGAACAGCCGCCCGAAGCACTCGACGATCGCACACGGCTCGACGTTGATCGCCGCGACGTCCAGCTTCGCCCGATGCGCCACCGTCAGGTGGTTCAGGAGGATTGACCGGGGCACGGCGACGACGATCACCTCCTGCCGGGCCTCGCCCTCTCCGAGGACGTCACCGGCGACGATGTGGCGGATCTCGGCCTCACCGGCGGGGAAGGGCAGCTTGCCCTGGATTTCGCGCAGCACGGCCGCCTGGACCTGGTCCGGATGCGTCTTGGGGATCCGCACGTGATGGACGAAGGTCAGCTCGGCGGGCAGGCTCAGCACGCACTCGCGCCCGTGAAAGCTGTTGGCCCGAAGCAACTGTCGGATCGCCGTGCTGTAGAATCCCAGGCGAGCCTGGAAGTCGCCCCGGCAGGCGGGTGGGACGTCGCTAGCGGCGGCGGCGATCAACTCGTACGAGCTGTCGGTGACACGAAGCTGGGCCAGTTTCACCGCACTGCTGCCCAGGTCCACGCCGATCGGCAGCATCTTGCCTTTGACGATTTTCACTGCCATCGCACACTCCATAGAGAGCCGGCTCGCGAGGGGCGCACCATCGGCCGGGGCGTGCCGAAGGCAGATCGGCGTGCGGGCAGCACGACGCGGGCAGCGATGCGATCCTCTTGGGACCCAACGCTTTGCGCGCCAGCCTCACGACTGGGTAGCCCTTTTCCGCTCGCTATAGCCCTTCCAGAGTCTAACATACGATCCAACCATACTTTGGGCAAACCATCGCTCCGAGGGCGCTGTTGCTGTCTCCTCTATCGGTCCGTACCGGCGGCGCGATAAGTAACGCCGTCAGAGAAAAGCGCCCCCGCTGCGAGCCCCCGGAGGCGGCTGTCTCAGGCCTCCGCGATCAGGTCGGCCAGAACCGTATCGGCCACGAAGTACGCCTTAGGGCGGAGGCGGACGTGCCCGGCCGTCACCTCCAGCGCGCCGAGCCGCTCGTATCGGGCGATGGTCTGCGGCATCGCCTCGACGATGTCGGCGCCATAGCGGCCGGCAAATCTCTGCCTGTCGATGCCCTCGACGAGCCTCAGGGCGAGCATGGCCGCCTCGGCAAGCCTGCGCCGGCCGGTCAGCCGCTCCCGGGTGCACGGGGCCGTCCGACCTGCCTCCAGCGCCGCGACGTAGGCGTCCAGATCCGCCGTGTTGGTGGCCCGCACGCCGTCGAGATAACCGGCCCCGCCGGGGCCGATGCCTACGTAAGGCTCGTTTTTCCAATAGGTAAGATTGTGTCGGCACCGCCGGGCGCGGCGGGCGAAGTTGGAGATCTCATACTGCTTGAGCCCGGCCGCCTCGGCGGCGGAGATCGCCGCACGATAGCACTGTTCCTGGAGTGGCTCGGGCATCTCCGTCAGCCGCCCGGCCCGCAGGTCGGCCTCCAGCGGCGTGCCGGGCTCGAAGCTCAGGCAGTAGCAGCTCAGATGCTCCGGCCCCAGCGCCGTCGCCTCGTTCAGCGAGGTCCGCCACGTGGCCAATGTCTGCCCTGGAATTCCGTAAATCAAGTCTATAGAGATATTAACGAATCCGGCGGCCCGAAGGCGACCGAAGCCCTCATACGCTTCGCTCGCACCGTGCAGCCGCCCGAGCAGATGCAGGTCCGACTCACCGAACGACTGAACGCCGAGATTCACCCGGTTGACGCCCCCCTCGGCCAATGCCTCGACAACCGGCCCGGTCAGCGTGGCCGGGTTGGCCTCCACGCTGAACTCCGTGCCCTCGTCCACGAGCGGTCGCACTGCGCGCAGCAGCCGACAGAGCAGATCGGCGCCGAGGCACGTGGGGGTACCGCCGCCGAAGAAGACGCTCGCCAGCGGCCTGGCCAACCGATCCCGCCTGCCCGCCAGTTCCTGTTCGGCCGCCGCCACGAATCGCTCGGCCGCGGCGCGATCGAGCGGCACGGAGTAGAAGTCGCAGTAGCGGCATTTGCGTCGGCAGAAGGGCACGTGGACGTACAGCGCCGCGGCCCGCTGGCGGGGCGCCTCGGCCTGGCCGCGACCGGCCGAACCGTCTGGGCCGACCGGGCAAAGTTCATCCTCTTTTTTCTTGCAGGGCCTTGGTAACTGCATAAAATAGGTACTAACACGTTCGAGTTCTACTCGTCCTCATTTCATTTGGTGATGCTGACGCGGCCTGTTGGCTGAGTGATAGGACTGCCTATGGATCTCAAACTGGTCATGTTTAAGCCTAGCGGGAACCGGAAAGACTTCCCAGTGACAAAGGCCCTGACGGTGATCGGGCGCGGAGAGAGTTGTGACCTCCAGATCCCGCTGGTCAACGTCTCGAGGCGGCACTGCGAGGTCGCCCTGTCCGACGACGAGGTGAAGGTCAAGGACCTCGCCTCCTCCAACGGCACGTACGTCAACAACAAGCGGATCAACGAGTGTCCGCTGGCTGCGGGCGATCGGCTCGTCATCGGGCCGGTCGTCTTCACCGTCCAGATTGACGGCGTGCCCGAGGAGATCACACCGATCAAGACGAAGGCCGAGCGCGCCGCCGAAGGCGCAGACGAGATCGTCGACCTCGAGGCCGACACCGCGGAGGCCGGCGACGACGTGGACATCGACGTGCTGGCCGCCGTCGACGAGGAAGAGGCCGCCGAGGTCGACCCGATCGCCGCGCTCGAGGCCCTCGCCGCCGAAGGGCAGAAGAAGAAACCAGAGTAGAGCGCCGCCGCCGGCTGCCGAACACCAGCCCGCTGTTGCGGCGAGCCACCACGCTCGCCCTGCAAGCGGGCTTCTCATGCGCAGAGCCGGCTCCGCCCGCCCAGCGGCGGCAAGATCCGGAGGCGTCCGCCGGCCACGGACCGCGGAGCAGGCAGCGCCCGTTCTCACCTCCAGCGTCCCACCTTGGCCGCTACTGCTTTCCGATCCCGCCCGGCGCGGCGGGCTCCCATCGGACGCGAGTGGCGCCAAGCAGCGTGCCGGTGGCCACGGCGAGATCCACCTGGGCGACCTGGTATTCCACCAACGCACTGATCTCGGCCGAACGCGCCTCGGCCAGCCGCGTCTGGGCCTCCAGGACCTCCGTGGTCGTCCGCAGGCCCTGGTCGAACTGGCGCTGCTCGGCGGCCAGGACGCGAACGGCCAGCGCCACGCGCCGCCGGCCGGCGAGGATCCGCTGCCGGTTGGCGCCCAACTGATCGAACGTGTCGCGGACCTCCTGCTCGATCAGCGTCTTCCGCCGGCGGCGTGTGGCGAGGCGCTGGATCCGCAGCAGCCTTGCCCTCCTCAGGCGGCTTCGGGCCGCCTCGTTGCCCAGCGGGATCTCCACCTGGAGGCCGAACTGGTGGTCCTCGAAGCGCCTCTCGAACATCAGGTCGAAGGCGTCGGACCGCGCCGGGCCCAGGCCGTTGACGTTGTACGTGTAGCCGACCGTCAGCAGCGGCAGCGCCCGGTTGCGCTCGAAGTCGATCGTGCTGGTGTCCTCGGCGATCTGGAGTTCCAGCGCCAGCAGCTCCATCCGGTTGGTCATCGCGAGGTCCACCAGCCGCTCGGCGTCCAGCGTGTACTGGGTGACGTTGGGGGGCGTGGTCGGCAGGACGACCGTTGGGCTCGCGATGCCCATGCCCGGCTTCTGGAGGATGCGTTTCAGGTCGCGCTCGCGTTGGCCCAGCGCGTTGGCCGCGACGATGATCGCCTCCCGCTGCTCGGCGACGCCGAGCTCGGCCCGGAGGATCTCCACCTCGGGCTTGTCGCCCGCCTTGACCTGCCGGCGGGCCCGCTGGAGCTGCGCCTCGGCCAGGCCGAGCTGCTGCCGGGCGACCTCCAGCACTTGTCGGGCGGCGTAGAGGCGCCAATAGACCCGGTCGGCCGCCGCCAGGACGCGAATGACCTCCAGCTTCGTCAGCGCCTCCGAGCGCTGGTGCTCGAGGCGGGCGATGCGGATGGCGTGGGTGTTGGCCCGAAAGCCCCCCCCGCGGAGGATAGGCTGGGTGACGGCCAGGCGAAGGTCGGCCGTGTGGGACGGGTTCAGCGTCGAGAAGACGTTGTCCGTCTCCAGGCGATTGACCGGCATGTCGACGGAGACCGCCCCGCCGGTCCGCACCGGCGAGCGGATCGACGGCGTGACGGTCAGCATCTCGACCGACGAGCCGGTCAGCTCGCTCGAGACGGGCGTGTCGGTCTTGGCGTATGAGACGTTGGCGGCCAGCAGCGACTCGAACTGGGCCTCGGCCTCCGTGATCGACTGGGCGGCGATGGCGGGGTTCAGCAGTTGGACCTTCAGGTCCAGGTTGCCCTCCAGCGCCTGCGCCCTGGCCTGCTCGAGCGTGAGCTTCAGCTCGTCCGGCGGAGGCTCGACGGCCGGCTGCGTCTCCCGGCCGACCGGGGCCGTCGTCGGCGCGGCGTTCGCGTCGGCCGACATCGCCTCGAGGTCCAGCCGCTCGATCTGCCGGAGCTGATCGACTCGGGCCGTGTAGTCCATGAAGTCCAGGCCGCGGAACACGTCGCAGCCGGCCGCCGGCAGCAGGAGCAGCGCCGCCCAAAGCAGCGCAGCGCATGAGCGCCTCTCGGGGGCCCGCCCCGGCGCCTGGGAGGACGGCGGAATGCCGAACGTTGAATGCGGCTCATTCATGTCGAAGGGCCTCTATGGGATCAAGGCGGGCGGCCTTGATCGCGGGGAACATGCCGAAGATGATCCCGACGCCGGCGGAGAAGCCGAACGAAAGCGCCACCGCCCAGGCGGGGATGTAGGACCGCTCGAGCTGGGCCTTCGGGATCGCCGCGATGCCCGTCGTCAGAAGCTGCCCGCACAACAGCCCGATCAGCCCGCCGAACAGGCAGAGCATGATCGCCTCGACGAGGAACTGGAGCAGGATCGCCGACGGGCGCGCGCCGACCGCCTTGCGCAGCCCGATCTCCCGCGTCCGCTCGGAGACCGAGACGAGCATGATGTTCATGATCCCCACCCCGCCGACCAGCAGGCTGATGCCGACGATCCCGCCGGCGACCAGCGTGACCATGGTGGCCATCTGCTCGAACTGCTCGAGGAACTTCTGGATGGCCTCGGCGCCGAAGGTGTCCGGCTCGCCGGGGGCGAGCTTGCGCTTCCGCCGGAGGAAGAAGCGGATCTCCGCCCGCGCCTCCTCGCTGGCCTCGGGCGATCGGCTGGCGGCGATGGCGTACATCCCGCCGCGGAACATCTTCCGCAGCGTGCGGAACGGGATGAACACCTCCTCGTTCTTCCGCCCGATGCCGAAGACGCCGAACTGGGTGGCCGGCTCGACGACGCCGACGATCCGAAACGCCCGACCGAGGAAGCGGATCCGCTGCCCGATGCAGTTGCGGTCCAGGTGCAGCGCCTCCTGCATGCTGGGGGTGACCAGGCAGACGGCGCGGGCGGCGGTCTCGTCGATCAGCGAGAAGGGCCGGCCCTCGAGAATCGGGCGGTCCTCGATCTTGTGCCACGCCGGCTCGATGCCGATGATGCGGGCGTCGACGGTCTGCTCGCCGAACCGCGCCGCCGCGGGCATCTCGCTGATCCGCGTGAAGCGGACCACCGACGGGCAGTGATCCAGCATCCCGTCCAGCTCGTCCGGCTGGAGCATCAGCTCGTTCCACCGCGCCACCTTGTGGCGCCCCTTGTCGGGGCGGCTGGCGTGGAGGTAGATCTTGTTGACCCCCAGCGACTCGAAGTCCGCCAGCACGTTGGCCCGCAGCCCCGTCAGCGCCGCGATGACCGCCGTCACCGAGGCGACGCCGATGACGATGCCGATCGTCGTCAGGACGGACCGGCCCTTGTTGGCCCAGATCTGCCCCAGCGCCAGAAAGACGCTGCGGATCAGCAGCCGGCCGAGGCCCAGCAGAAGGCGGAAGACGATCACGTCGGCTGACCCTCCTTCCGCTCGCCGTCGCCTCCGGCCGGGTCGGCGCGTCGGCCGCCGTCCTCGTCGCGCGGGCGGTCCGACCAGATCCGCCCGTCGGCCATTCGCACGATCCGCCCGGTGTGGCGGGCGACGTCCTCCTCGTGGGTGACCATGACGATCGTCTGTCCCTGGCGGTGAAGGTCGTCGAACAGGGCGAGGATCTCGGTGCTGGTCTTGCTGTCGAGATTGCCCGTCGGTTCGTCGGCCAGCAGGATCCGCGGATTGACCACCAACGCCCGGGCGATGGCGACCCGCTGCTTCTCGCCGCCGGACAACTGGTTGGGGCGGTGGCGCATGCGATCGCCCAGCCCGACGCGGCGCAGCACCTCCCGCGCCCGCTTGCGCCGCCCGTACCAGCCGATGCCCGAGTAGATCAGCGGCAGGGAGACGTTCTTGATCGCGTTGAGGCGCGGCAGCAGCTCGAACGACTGGAAGACGAACCCGATCCGCCGATTGCGGATCCGCGCCAGGCCCCCGCCGCCCATCTTGTGCAGGAACTGCCCGTCCAACTGGTACGTCCCCGACGTGGCCCGGTCCAGGCAGCCGAGGATGTTCATCAACGTGCTCTTGCCCGAACCCGACGGGCCCATGACCGCCACGTACTCGTTCTCGTCGATCCGCAGGCTGAGCTTGTCGAGGGCGGCGATGCGCTCGACCCCCATTTTGTAGATCTTCGTGACGTCCTCCAGTTGGATCATCATCCGCGGTCACCCGGGCACAGCTGGTCCGGTGCTGGTGTTCTCTGGCGTCCGCCGCCTGACGCAGACAGCCCTACGGACGTTCTTCACGCGCCGGGCGCGTGGCCGCCGGCTGGGTGGCGGCGGGGGCGGTGGCCGCCGGCTGGGTGGCGGCGGCCTTCTCGTCTTTGACCACCTGGTCGTGCTTCAGATTCTCGAGGATCTTGTACGGCCCGACGATTACGTCGTCGTCGACCGTCAGGCCCGACTCGATCACCGTGTGCGTCTCGTCGCTGGGGCCGATCTTCACCGGCCGGACCGCCGCCTTGCCGTCGACGAGGCAGTAGACGACGGTCGCGATCGTCTTGGTCATGTCCACCTGGGCATTGCCCTGGCGGACGGCGAGGGGGAGTTCCTCGGCCTTTCTGCCGAGGACGGCCTGGCTGGGGATCTTGAGCATGTTCTCGTGGCGTCGGGTCTCGATCTCCACGTCGGCGTTGAGGCCCGTGTAGAAGCGCCGCCCGGCGCTGTCGAGAAGGATCTCCACGCGGAACTCCTTCGACTCCCGCCCCATGCCCGTGCCGAACAGGGCGATCGAATCGACCACGCCGTCGAACTTCTCGTCCGGGAAGGCGCGGATGTCCATGACCGCCTGCTGCCCGACGGCCACCGTGCCGATGTCCGATTCGTCCACTCGGGCGACGACGAGCATCTTCGACAGGTCCGCCACCTCGATGATCACCGTGCCCGGGTTGTTCATCGTGCCGGTGACCACCAGCTCGCCGACCTCCGCGTTGAGCCTCGTGACGATCCCGTCGATCGGCGAGGTGATGGTGGTGTAGCTGAGCCGGTCGCGGGCCTGGGCGATCTCCGCGTCGGCGGCCGCCATGCGATGCTGGATCACCCTCAGCCCCAGCCGCAGGCTCCGCTGGGCGTTGACCGCCGAGTCCCGCTGGGCGGTCATCTCCTCCACGCGGAACCGCGCCTGCTCGAAGTCGGACTCGCTGACGTCGCCGCTGGCGAACAGCTCCCGCTGGCGCTCGAGGTCCCGCTGGGCGTCGGCGAGCGAGGCGGCGACGCTCTTGACGGTGTCCTCCTGCTGGGCGATGCGGGCTTCGGCGACCTTGATTTCGGCCGCCTGGGCGGCCCGGCGGGCCTCGGAGCTTCGCAGGGCGGCCTCGAGGTCGTTCGCGTCGAGGCGGACCAGCAGCGAGGCAGGCACGGGGGGGGTGGCGTTCGGGTCGCCCTTCGTCACGCGGTCGCCTTCCTCGAAGGGCAGCTCGACGATCCGCGCCGACAGGCGGGCGCTGATGGAGACCTTCGTCTTCGGCTCGATCTCGCCCGGGGCGCTGACGATCTCCACCAGCGAGCCCCGCACCGGCCGCTCCGTGCGGACGACCGTCGCCTGCGCCGCCGCGGCGCCCAGCTTGAGCTGCACCCAGTAGCCGACGCCCACGACGCCCCCGCCGATCAGCACTACCACCACGATGACGGTGATGAGGACCTTCACCGGCAGCCCTTTCGATCACGTGTTCGTCCGTGCCGCGCGCCTCAGCCCCGGCCGGCCACAGTATAGGCCGGATGGCTCACCGGAACCACCCACACGATAGACGCTCGTCCCCGGGCGAGGATTCAGCCGAATCCGAATCGGGCGGTGCGGGCTGATTGTCGGACCACGAGGCGACGGAGCGGCGTACCGGTCTGTTCGGGCCTGAAGGCGCGCGGCGCCGTGTTGTCGGTGCAGGCGCGAAGGCGGGGACAGGCACGTCCGCTGCGATTCGGAGCCCGTCGCCGCCTTCGTTGGTTCGGCTCAGTGAAGGAAGCACCGCAGGCCGGTGTGGATCATGGCCATGCCGTAAGACGCGGCGGCGGCGGTGACGTCGTCGTCGCGGCTGCTGCCGCCGGGCTGAGCGACGTACTTGACGTTCGTTCGGCTGGCGCGGTCGATGTTGTCGCGGAAGGGGATGAACGCGTCGGATGACAGGCAGATGCCGCCGAACTGCTGGATCCACTCGATCCGCTCGTCTCGGCTGATCGGCTCGGGCTTCTCGTCGAGCCCGGCCAGCGTGGCCTCCAGCTCGGGGGCCGACAGCTCGTCCCAGATCAGGTACTGGTCGACGACGTTGTTCCGCTCCGCCCGCATCAGGCCGTCGGCGAACTTCAGGCCGAGCGTCTTCGGGTGGAGTTGGCAGAGCCACTTGTCCGCCTTGCCGCACGCCAGGCGGGTGCAGTGGACGCGCGACTGCTGCCCGGCGCCCATGCCGATGACCTGCCCGTCGTAGGCCAGGCAGACGGAGTTGGACTGCGTGTACTTCAGCGCGACGGTGGCCACGGCGAGCGTCTCCTGGATGTCGTCGGGGACGTCCTCTCCCGCGACGGTCTTCGCGAACATCTCCTTGGTGATCTTCGCGTCGTTGCGGGGCTCCTGGAGGGTGAAGCCGTAGGCGTCGCGGGTCTCGGTGGCCGGCGGCTCGTAGGCCGGGTCGATCTGGAGGACCAGATAGTTGCCTCCCTTCTTCGCCCGGAGGATCTCGAGGGCGTCCGGCTCGTAGCCGGGCGCGATGATCATGTCGGAGACCTCGCGCGCGAGCACGCGCGCGAGGGAGGCGTCGACGACGTCGCTGACGGCCGCCGCGTCGCCGAACGAGCTCATCCGGTCCCCGCCGCGGGCCCGCAGGTACGCCGCCGCCACGGGCGAGTACTCCTCGTCGCCGACCATCGCCGCCTTGCGGAAGTCGTCCGACAGCGGCCGACCGATCGCCGCGCCGGCCGGGCTGACGTGCTTGAACGACGCCGCGCCGGGCAGGGCGGTGGCGGCCTTCAGCTCCTTGGCCAACTGCCACGCCCCGAAGGCGTCCAGCAGGTTGATGTAGCCGGGCCGGCCGCTGAGCACCTGGAGGGGGCTCGGCTCGACGTCCACGATCAGCCTGGCCGGCTTCTGGTGGGGGTTCAGTCCGTATCGCAGCTTGATGTCCATGGTGTGGGGCGCTCCTTCCGTTGTGCTTCCGCGTGACCTTGTCACGTCGCCTGTGGGGCACGGAAAGGGGGCAGGCACGTCCGCTTCGTCTCGGAGCCAGTTCCCGTTTCCCTGCCGGGTCCCGAGTGAACACCGCCGGTCGGCCCCAGAGAAAAACGGCCCGGGCCGCGAGGTCGGTGGCAGCCCAGGCGATCGGCCTTTCTCCGTCCGCCGCGCTTCCCCGTGGTCGATTCCACGCTTCTCGCCAGTCACGCGGCGGCTGATGTTGTCGCTGCACGCAGCCTACCCGCCGGCCGCCGCCGCGTCAAGTCCTCTTACCGATCAGCCCGTCCCTGCGCGGGGCGGGAAAACGCTGAAACGTGCCCCCGCGGCTCGCGTCCAACCAGCCGCGGCTTGTCGTCGCGGGCTTCGTGTGCTATACGACAGGCCGGACCAGCGGGAAGGAGCGATCAAATGTCGGAAGCGAAATGGCACTACAGCGTCAACGGTCAGTCGGCCGGGCCGGCGACGGAGGAGCAGGTTATCCAGATGGTCCGCGCGGGGCAACTCCGCCCGGTCGACCATGTCTGGTGTGACGGGATGGGCCAGTGGGCGCCGATCTCTACGGTCCAGCCGTTCGCCGGAGCCGTCGGCGCGGACGCGGCGGCCGCGCCGGCCCCCGCGGCGGCGGCAGCGCCACCGGCGGTCGCGCGGACAAGCCACGAGATCGACTACGAGATCCACGGCGACGACATGCAGGTCGTGGAGGTCGAGCTGGACCCGGGCGAGGTGGTGATCGCCGAGGCCGGCGCGATGAACTACATGGACGACGGGATCCAGTTCGAGGCCCGTTTCGGCGACGGCACGAAGCCGGACCAGGGCTTCTGGGGCAAGGTCTGGGAGGCGGGCAAGCGGAAGCTGACCGGGGAGACGCTGTTCCTGACGCACTTCACGAACGTCGGCGTGGACAAGAAGCGCGTGGCGTTCGCCGCGCCGTATCCGGGCAAGATCATCCCGCTTGACCTGTCGGCCCTGGGCGGGCAGATCCTCTGCCAGAAGGACGCCTTCCTCTGTGCCGCGCTGGGCACGGAGGTGGGGATCGCCTTCAACAAGCGGCTCGGCGCGGGGCTGTTCGGGGGCGAGGGGTTCATCCTCCAGCGCCTCAGCGGCGACGGGCTGGCCTTCGCCCACGCCGGCGGGACGATCGTCAAGCGCGAGCTGAACGGCGAGAAGCTGCTGGTCGACACCGGCTGCCTGGTCGCCTTCACCACGGGCATCCAGTACGACATCGAGCGGGCGGGCAACCTCAAGAGCATGATCTTCGGCGGCGAGGGGCTGTTCCTCGCGACGCTTCAGGGCACCGGGACGGTTTGGCTCCAGACGCTGCCGTTCGCCCGCCTGGCCGACCGGATCATCGGCGCCGCGGCCCGCACGGGCAGCACGGCCAAGGGACAGGGCTCGGTCCTGGGCGGGCTGTCGACGCTGTTCGAGGACTGAGGGGGATGACGAATGACGAAGCCCGAATGACGAACCAATGCCGAATGCCGGATGCTGAAGGCCGTCCCACGCAGCATCTGCGTCGCAACGGGGCCTATCGAACGTAATCGGCGGGAAGGGGGTCGGCCGGCTCGCGGCGGGCATCGCTTCGGGCGAACCGGTCGGCCAACTGCGCCCGCAGGTCCGTGCCGTCCGGATCGCTGATCTCGTCGGCGAGGGCCTGCCCGGCCTGGGAGAACCTGGGGTAGTTTTCCTGGAACCAGCCGAAGATGTCCGGGCTGCCGTCCAACCCGCGCAGGTAGTAGCCGCCCAGGAACGCCCCCGCCAACACGATCAACGTCAGCAGCCGCCTCATCGCACCCATGCCTCCGCATTTGCCCGAGGCCCGCCCCGCCGACGCCCCTGCCGGCGGGATGCCCGACCTCTCGGTGCACCGTACGATTCGGCGGCGCCGGCGGCAAATCGGTCCGACGGCCTTGCCTTCGGCATTTGCGGGATTTGCTGATTAAGTAGACCTTCCAGCCTGCCGAAAGACGCAACAGAGCGTGGAGCACCGCGCCGCGCGCCGGACGATATTGCCGCAGAGGCAAGGTGTGAATATGTACAAAGACTACTACCGTCTCCAGGAAGAGCCCTTCTCGATCACCCCCGACCCCCGCTACCTGTTTCTGACCGAACAGCACCGCGACGCGCTGAACCACCTGCTGTACGGCATTCGCGAGCGGAAGGGGTTCATCTGCCTGACCGGGGAGGTGGGGTCCGGCAAGACCACGCTCTGCCGCGCCCTGCTCCGCGAGATCGGCGAGACGTGCCACACCGCCCTCGTGCTGAACCCGATGCTCAGCGAGACGCAGTTGCTGCGGTCGATCGTCGAGGAGTTCGGCATCCAGACCAAGCGCCGCGACCGGCTCGGGTACATCAAGCTGCTCAACGAGTTTCTCCTGCGGGTCAATTCGCTGGGCTCCGACGCGGTGCTGATCATCGACGAGGCCCAGGTCATGACCGTCAACGCCCTCGAGACGGTCCGCCTGCTGAGCAACCTCGAGACCGAGACCCGCAAGCTGCTCCAGATCGTCCTCGTCGGCCAGCCCGAGCTGCGGACGATGCTGAACAACCCGGCCCTGCGCCAACTGACCCAGCGGATCACCGTGCGGTACCACCTGCGGACGATGAGCCAGGAGGACACGGCCGGGTACCTGCGGCACCGCCTGAAGATCGCCGGCCAGGAAGACGCCGAGCGGACGGCGGTCCGCTTCGACTACGGCGCGGTCCGCGAGATCTACCGCTTCTCTCAGGGCACGCCGAGGCTGGTCAACGCGATCGGCGACAAGGCGTTGCTGGCCGGCTACGTCCGGCGGACGAACGTCATCGACCGGGGCGTGATTCGCCTGGCATTGCGGGACCTGAAGGAGGCCGGCTGATGAGCCTGATCAACGACGCACTGAAGCGGGCCGAATCGGACAAGGTCCAGCGCAGCTCGCCCTACTTCGACAACCTGACGGTCCTGCCCCCGGCCGACGAGGAATACCGCCCGTCGATGCTCCCGCCCGACGCGCGTCCGCCGAAGCGGCGATCGCCCGCGTCGTACCTGATGGCGATGTCGCTGATCGTCGCGGCGGGGCTGACCGGATGGTACGTGTGGATGCGGTTTGGCGACAGCGGCCCGCCGAAGTCGGCCCGCGCCGACGCGCCGGCGGCCACGGCGCAGGCCGGTCCGCAGACCAGGCCGGCGACCGTTCGGACGGCAAAGGCGGCGGCCCCGAAGCCGGCGCCCACAGAGGCGCCGACGACGAAGCGGGCGCCGAAGCCCGTCATCCCTCGAGTCGCCTCCGCCGTCGGCGAGCTGCTGGCCCGCGCGCAGCGTATGGCCCCCGCGACGCTGCCTGCGACACAGCCTTCGCCCCCGCGCCCGAAGCCGACGCCGAAACCGGCGCCCGCCGTCAAGCCGCCTTCGCCGCCGAAGCCGGCGCCGGTCAAGACCGCCGCCGGGCCGAGGCAGCCGGTCCGCTCGGCGAGGCCCACGCCGCCGCGACCGAGGCCAAGAGTCAACCCCGGCCGCTTCCGCCTCAGCGCGATCATGAGGGGCCCCGGCGGGGGGGCGGCGCTGATCAACGGCTTCATGCTGCGCGTCGGGCAGGAGATCGACGGAGCGAAGATCGTCCGGATCGACCAGTACTCCGTCGAGTTGGACCTCGACGGGCAGCGGTTCACGATCCAGATGTCGCGGTAGGGCCGGTCCGGCAAGGCAGCACGGCTTGACGAGGAGTATGTGTATGTGCGCGGCCAGACGGGGTCGAGCGTTCACGCTGATTGAGTTGATGATCGTGCTGACGGTGCTGGCGATCGTCGCGCTGATCGTCGTGCCGCGGGTCATCAACGCATCGGACGAAGCCAAGGAGTCGGCCCTGCGGACTGACCTGACCATGCTCCGCCGTCAGATCAACCTGTACCGGCTTCAGCACGGCAGGAGGGGGCCTCACCGCGACGAGAAGGGCAATCTCGACACGCCCGGCTTCATCGCTCGCCTGACCGGCCGGACGGACCCGGACGGCAAGCTGGACGCCAATGGTTCGTGCGGCCCGTACGTGACGGTATGGCCGACCAACCCGTTCGGATCCGGGACCGTCGCCGGGGACGTGGCGTTCGCCGCGGCCCCCGTCCCGCCGCGCGACGACACGACGGGCTGGTACTACAGCAAGGTGACCTGCATCATCAGCCCCAACACGACCGCCGGTGCCGAGGATCTGGATCCGCCCGGGGTGAAGGCCGTCGCTGTCGACGCGATCGAGCTCGGGCCCGCCAGGCTGATCGGGAGCCCTTAGGCGGCCCGCTCATCCGCCGCGTACGGCGGCGTCTTTCTTCGCCACTTTCCGGGCCAGGTCGGCCTTGAACCGCTTCATCCTCGCCGCCATCGCCTTGTCGCCTACCGCGAGGATCTGCGCCGCGTAGACCGCCGCGTTGGTCGCGCCCGCCGGGCCGATGCTCATGCACGCCACCGGCACGCCGGGGGGCATCTGCATCGTGCTGAGCGCGGCGTCCACGCCGGCCAGCGGCCCGGAGGCCATCGGCACGCCGATCACCGGCAAGGTCGTTTTCGCCGCCAGCACGCCGCCCAGCGCGGCGCTCATGCCGGCGGCGGCGATGAGGACCTTCAGCCCCCGCCGGATCGCCGTCGCGGCGTACTCGTGGGCCGCGTCCGGCGTCCGGTGAGCCGAGATCACGCGCACCTCGTAGCCGATCCCCAACGCCTCGAGCCGCTCGAGGCATCGCCGCATCGTCGGCAGATCGCTGTCGCTTCCCATCACCACGCCCACCACGGGGCGCGACGCCTTGTTCGCGGGTTTCGCGGCCATTTGCTTTGGTCCTCTGGTCCGGCTGATTACCTGAAGTCGAACGCCACCTTCACCGCCTGGTGGCGCGCCTTGTTCATCCCCACGCCGAAGGCCTGCTTGTACCGGCCGAGGGCGAACGTGTGAGTCAGCAGGGCCCCCACGTCCAGCTTGCCGGCCGCCATCAGCTCGTGGACGAGCTGGTACGTGCCGATCCGCCGGGCGCCCCAGCGCTCCATCTGCCGCCCGTAGGCGCCGAGGACCGTCAGCTCGGCGAACCAGACGGGCGTGATGTCGGCCCCCCGTCCGTGGCCGGTGGCCAGCAGGACGACCTGCCCGCGGCTGCGGGTCCACTTGAGCGCCTCGGTGATCGCCCGGTTGCTGCCGACGCAGTCGAAGACGACGTCGTAGCCGCCGGAGAGCATGTAGTTGCCGAACCTCGCCCTCTGGACGGACCCGCCGGTCTGTCCGGCGATCCGCTCGAACCGCTCGGCGTCGCCGGGGGGCAGGCGCAGGAACTCGTCGGCGCCCATTGATCGGGCGAGCGGGCGGAGGTAGTCGTGCAGGTCGATCGCGTCGATCCGCCCCTGGTACCCGACGGCCCGCAGCGCGGCGACGGCGGCCAGTCCGAGCATCCCCGCGCCGTAGACGAGCACCCGCTCGGCGCGCGACAGGTCGACGCGCAGGACGGCGTGGAGGCTGCACCCGACCGGATCGGTCAGCACGGCCAGCTCGTCGGGCAGCTCGTCGGGAACGGCGACGAGCTGGCTGACGTGGGCGACGAACTTCTCGGCGAAGGCCCCGCCGGTGGCGGCGTTGTAGCCGATGCTCGTGCCCGGTGGGAGGGCGGCCGTGCCTTCTCCGTCGGCGCCGAACTTCTCGCACGCGCCGAACTGCCCCTCGCCGCAGCGAGCGCACGGCGGGTCGATCCCGCGGACCCGGCAGCAGAGGGTCGGCTCGACCGTCACCCGCCGGCCGACCCAGGCTTCGTCGACGTCGCGGCCGACCTGCTCGACGACGCCGAGGTTCTCGTGTCCGAAGACCGCCGGCAGGGAACTGAAGGCCTGGAGGATCGAATCGGGCGGCTGCTTCTGGGCCAGCAGGGCCAGGTCCGTCCCGCAGATGCCCGCCAGCCGCGTGCGGACGCGGACCCAGTCGGTCCCCGGCAGCGGGGGGGGCTCGACGTCGCCCAGCGACAGCCCGTTGAGCCGGCCCGTGAGGCAGCCACGCCATAAGTGTTTGAGCAACCAGCACGTAGCCCAGCCGACCGGTTTGATGCCATAGCGGATCGCCTGCATGCCGATAGAGATTACCGTGACGCGGGCGAATTGGAAGCTAGAATTCACGACGCCGGCTCCGCCGGAAGCCATTGCGGATTGCGGATTGCGGATTGCGGATTGCGAATCGCGGATTGCGGATTGCGGATTGCGGATTGCGAATTGCGGATTGCGGATTGCGAATTGCGGATTGCGGATTCCCCGCCGGCGACGCTCTTTCGGCGAAGCAGCGCATTGGAGCATGCCATGCGAAAGCTCAAGTCCGTCTGCCTGCTGCTGGTGACACTCGTTTCTGCCGGCGGCTGCCGCAAGCCGGTGTTCTTCCCGGCGCAGACACATTTTCCCATGCCGTCGCACTTCGTCGGACGGGCGTACGACGTCGACGACGACGGGCGGCCGGACTTCTTCCTGCTGCCGGGCAAGGGGGGGCGGTTCGACCGGATCGCCTACGACCGTGACGGCGACTGGCGGGCCGACGAGACCGTGCGGCTGGACGCGATCCCGCTGGCTCACTGCCGCCATCTCGTGATCATCCTGGACGGGTTCGGCTTTGACCTGGTGAAGGCGTATCGCGACAAGGGGGGGCTTCGGCTGTTCCATCCGCCGTCGCGGGTGATCGCGCCGTACCCGACGCTGACCGACCCGTGCCTGGAGGACCTGCTGGGCTACACGCCGTGCCGGGCGTTCGAGGCGGAGTACTACGACCACCGCGCCGGCAGGATGGCCGGCGGGTCCGGGCGGTACCTTCGCGGCGAGAACGCGCCGTACAACCGCCTGCTGCACTACCGCGCCGACCTGATCCTCGACGCGATCGCCTATCTCAAGCCGTGGGAGGTCTTCGGCAAGGAGGTCAACGACGCCAAGCGGCGTTTCGACAAGGGCGACGTGAAGGAGATGCGGGCGTACTTCGTCAGCTCCGCGGGCGTCGGAACGCGGAAGGGGGCCGACGGGCAGCGCATGTGCCTCGGGCGGATCGAGCAGCTCGTCCACCAGGTCGTCTGGGAGACGCGCGGGCTGACGAAGGTGACGATGATGGCCGATCACGGGCACAGCTACACGCCCGCGAAGCGCGTGCCGTTGGAGAAGCACCTGAAGTCGAAAGGCTGGCGGCTGACGAGTCGGCTTCGCGGCGAGAAGGACGTTGCTTACGTCCGTTTCGGGCTGGAGACGTACGTGAGCCTCGCCGCCAGGAAGCCCGCCGCCCTGGCCGGCGACGTGATCGGCTGCGAGGGCGTCGAGCTGGCCAGCTACGCCGACGGCGACCGGGCCGTCGTCCTCGGGCGCGATGGCGCGAAGGCCGTCATCGCCCGGCGGGCCGGGCGGTTCAGCTACACCGCGGAGGCGGGCGACCCGCTGAAGCTGAAGGCGGTCCTCGCGAAGCTGACGGCCGACAAAGACGGCTTCCACGACGCCGACGAGCTGCTGGCCGCCACGGTGGGCTGCGAGTACCCGGCCCCGCTCCAGCGGATCTGGCGGGCGCACTTCGCGTTGGTGGAGGATCCGGCCGACGTGATCGTCTCGCTGACCGACGAGTACTGCTCCGGCTCGAAGGGCTTCGGCGGCTTCGTCGACGTGGCCAGCACGCACGGCGGGCTCAACGCGGCCAACAGCACGACGTTCATCATGTCCACGATCGGCGCGCTGCCGCCGGTGATGCGGTCGGCCGACGTCCCCCGCCACATGAAGGCCCTGACCGGCCGGGATTGGCCCGCCCACAGGTAGCCGGTGCCCTGGCGCCCCTCAGAAGGTGATAGGGGGTACTTGAGAGAATGTGCAAGTCGCTTCAGGTCGGGAGGACGGCATGTCTGACCGAGATGCGTCGCCCCGTGTGCCTCAAGAACACGCGGCTGCGCCGCGAGGTTTTCTGAGGCATGCCTCGGGTGTCCGATGGTGGATAAGGCCTCCTGCGGTTCCTGGCGTGGGAGGCCGTGTTCTCTTCATCACCATCGAACACCGGAGCCATGCCTTCAAAACTCCCGGGGGGACCGGGGGGCTGGCCCCCCGGATTCCAGGACGGAAAGCCGCAAAGCCCGGCGTTGGCGCCGGCTGGGGAGCACCGCCGTCCGCCGGAAGCTGGCACCTGGACCAGACGCTGCCCACAGATTCCCCACGGGCCGACAAGCAGCCCGTGCCACCCGTCAACTCGACGGCGACGAGACCCGGAAAATCTCCCAACCGGGCCTAGACGCCGGGGGGCGGCCGGTGTAATCTTCCGATAGATCCGTCAACTCACGGGCCGCGCCGGGCGGCCGCCATAGGATGACCCATTTCAGGAGAAGTCACATGGCCTCGAGCTTACCGGACTATGTAGCATCGGCCGAGCCGGTCCCGCAGGGCGCCCGCGCGCCGTGGTACAAGAACACCGCGCAGACCTACGCGGGCATCATGCTGTGGTTCGTGTTCTGGCATCAGCTTCCGCTCGGCAGCGAGTTGGTGAAGGACAAGGGCTACAGCCTCTTCGCCGGCGGGACGCTGGCGCAGGGGCTGGGTGTGGCCTTTCTGGGGCTGATCGCCGCCGCGCTGATCTGCCACTTCCTGTTCTACCTCGTGCCGGGTCTGCTGGGCATGAAGACGGGCCTGCCGCTGTATATCGTCGGCACGAGCACGTACGGCGTGCAGGGCGGCTTCCTCATGCCCGGCTTCGTCATGGGCCTGCTCCAGTTCGGCTGGCTCGCCGTCAACGCCTACTTCGCCGGTTTCCTCCTTTGCCAGCCCTTCGGGTACGGATTCGGCACCGTGCCGCACGCCCTGGTGGCCGCCGCCTGGGCCATCCTCGCCGCGTTCATGGGGCTCAAGGGAATCAAGTACGTCGCTCGCGTGGCCACCTTCCTGCCTCTGATCCCGCTGGCGATCCTCGTCATTCTCTTCGTCTCGACCATCGGCGGCCTGGGGAGCTTCGATGAGAAGGCGCTCATCGAGGCCGGCCGCCAGTTCGCGCCGGAGGGCGGCGCGCCCGTCCTGGCCCAGCCGGCCCTCTCGAGCTTCGGCGTCATCGCCTTGATCGGCACGTACGTCGTGGGCTTCTTCGCGACCGCCGGTGCCGCCGGGACCGACTTCGGAATGAACAACCGCGACGAGAAGGACGTGCAGCTCGGCGGGCTGGTCGGCGTGGCGCTGGCCACCGTCTTCGCCGGCGGGCTGTCGCTGCTGATCGTCGCCGGGGCCCACGGGGCCGGCAAGACAACCGGCGGCGTGATGCAGCCGACCGCCATGCTGGGATCCATCCTTGGCAGCAAGGCCGGGGCCGTCTGCATGTACCTGCTGGCCATCGCCGCCTTCCCGCCGGCCTGCTTCTCCTCCTTCATCGCCGCCAACAGCTTCAAGACGACCCTCCCGAAGGTCAACCCGTTCATCTCCTGCGGCATCGGGACGGCCGTGGCCATCTTCCTCGCGGTCGTCGGTTGGGCCGGCGACGCGGTGGGGGTCTTCCTGATCATCGGCGCGTCGTTCGGACCCGTCTGTGGGGCGATGATGGCCGACTACCTCCTGGCCGGCCAGAAGTGGGCCGGGCCCCGGGCCGGCTGGAACCTCGCCGGGTGGATCTCCTGGATCGTCGGCTTCGCCGTCGGCGCCGCCGAGTTCATTGCCAAGATCCCCGGACTGGAAGGGATCGCCGGCAAGATCCCCTGCCCGCCGGTGGCGGCCTTCGTCGTCGGGTTCGTGCTCTACGTCGTGTTGGCGAAGGCGGGCCTCCAGAGCAAGACGCTCGAGATGCCCGGCGCCGCGCCGGCGGCCGCCGCGCCCGCCGAGCCCCAGACGGCCGAAGCGTAACAGACAGTCAATACGTCCTGCGAAATGGCACGGGGCCGCGATCCGTCACGCTCGGGTCGCGGCCCCGTTGACTTGCCGTCCGCCAGATAAGCCGAGACAAGGGGTCACTTGGGGCTGTGGAGCTTCTCGCTGGCGTCGACGAGGCGGCGGATGCGCTCGACGCATTCCCTGGCGACCGGATCGTCCCTGATCTTGCTCATCCGCTCGGCGAGGACCTTGGCGTCGAGTTGGAGGCCGAAGCACTGCCCTGCCGCCGGGCACCAGTCGGCGCAGCTCGGGGGGGCCTCGCGGCGGACTTCGTGGCCGCACTTGCAGCGGACCTTGCCCTCGTCGCTGAACATCTCGACCGCGCGGCCGCAGGAGGGGCATTCGACCTCGGTGCTCGACAGGTCGCCGCGGGGGACTTGTCCGGGGCATCTACTCATGTGGGCTCATCACTCGCGGTGCCGGCCTCGCAGACGACTCGGAAGCCGACGTTGACGACGGGCTGGTAGGGCTGGTAGGGCAGGCGGAAGGCGGCGCGGCTGCGGTTGGGCAGGTCGCGCCACGAGCCGCCTCGGGCGACGCGTCGGCCGTCGGCGGCGGGGTCGTTTCGGCCGTCGGCGGGGTGGTACGGGTACGGGCGGTATGCGCTTCGCGTCCACTCCGCCACGTTGCCGTGCATGTCCTTCAGGCCCCACGGGTTTGCCTGGTATCGGCCGGTGGTCAGGGGCATGCTCTGGCCGTCGTTGACGGTGCGGACGTGGGGGAACGGCGTGGTCCGCGCCTTGGCCGACGAGCTGTCGGCGAGGTTGTCGAACGGCGCGAAGTCGGCCGCCAGGTCGCCGAACCACATCGGCGTGTGGGCCCCGGCCCGGCAGGCCCACTCCCATTGTGCCTCGGTCGGCAGGTTGAACGGTCGGCCGGTCCGTTCGCCGAGCCAGCGGCAGAAGGCCATCGCGCGTCGCCACGTGACGCGGATGGCCGGCTGCCCGTCGCCGTTGGCCGGGTGGCCCCGGTTGCCGTGGTCCTTGCCCGACCGGTCGATGTAGCGGCTGTCGTGGGCCGCGTCGAAGCGGCGGAACTGCCCGTTGGTCACCTCGCAGACGCCCATCCAGAACGGCCGGTCGATCCGCACGCCGGTCAGTGGGCGCTCGTCGGCGAAGCCCGCCAGGTCCCCCATGACGAACCGGCCGGCCGGGATCAGCGCCAGCTCCATCGTCACGCCCTCGCCGAGGTCGATCGTGCGGCGCGTCTGCTTGCCGGCGGCGGCCTGGCGGGCCTTCGCGGCGGCGGGGTCGAACGGCCAGCCGGGCACTTGCGGGACGACGATCTTCGGCGCGGGCGTCCGCGGGGGCACGACCGGCGCGATCGGCCCGCGGGCGGCCAGCCGCGCGGCGGCCTTTTCGTATTCGCCCTCCGGGTCGGTCTCGACGTTGGCGTAGCGCTTGGCCAGCTCGCAGCGGCGCTTCCGCTGGTCGATCTCGCGCCACGTGTCCGGCGCCCAGTGGCCGGCGTACGGGGCGTTCAGGTCGATCCACGTGTACAGCCGATCCCACCCCTCCCGGTCGAGCGCCACGTTGTGGTGGCCCTTCTTCAGCATCTGGATCAGCGGGCTCGTCCCGGCGTGATACTCCATCGGCAGGAGCATGTGGTAGTCCCCCTCGGGGCCCGGGCGGCGGACGTAGGGTTGAAGGGCCGCGTAGCTGTTGCTGAACTTCCGGATCGTCGGCCGCCAGGCCACGTCCGTCGAGTCCCGCGACGTGTCCGCCAGGTTCGGCCTCGCCTTGGCGTTCGCCGGCTGCCGACCGTCGTGGCAGCCGACGCAGAACTTGTCGAGCACCGGCTGGACCTCCGTGGCGAACCCGAAGGGCCTGGCCGGGCCCAGCCAGGGCTCGATCTGCGAGGCCGCTCGCTGCACGGCGAGAACGTCGCCCGCCGCCGGGCCTTCGTTCTGCGATTCGTGGCAGCCGACACAGGAGACGACCTCGCCCGGCATGCCGACGAACCAGCTCCGCATCAGTTGCAGCGCCCGCCCTTCGGCGTCGAGGGGCTGGACGGCGACGGGCGTGTTGGCCGGGATGCGGAAATAGGCCGACCCGTCGGCCTCCACCGGCACCGTGCCGAGGACGCGCTTGATGTCCCAACTGCTCTCGATGCCCACGCTCGAGTGCCCGCCGCGGCGGTTGTAGGCGTAGTGGTAGCTGATCACCCGCAGCCGCTTGACCGCGCCGCGAGGGACCTGCCTCAGCCCGCCGCCCCGGTAGACGTCCGTCAGGTACACCAGCGCGTCGGTCCGGTCGAGGTCCACCCGCCCGGGAATCAGCGGCGGGCGCGGCGTCCTGCGCAGCGGCAGCGGCTCGAGCAGCGCCTGGCCGTCAACCTCCTTGATCAGCGTCAGGTTGTCGAACACGTCGGCCAGGTAGATGCCCCACAGCGCATCCGGCGTGAGCTTGGCCGCCACGAGGAAGTACTTGCCCGCGCCGGGCACCGGCTGGCCGAGCGCGGCCCGGGGCGGGTCGCCCAGCGGATACGGGTGCAGGAACTGCGGCCAGACGCCGTCGACCAGCCGGTCGCGGATGATCGGCTCGACCGCCTTGCCTCGCCCGGGAATCTCCTGAACGATGCCGTCGGCCTCGTGTCGGCCCTTGTCCGGGTCCAGCAGCAGCAGCCGCCCCGATCGGCTGATCCCGTGGTGCCCGCCCGCCACGCCGACCACCCGCGTCGGATGGCCCGGGATCGGGCGGGCGAAGAAGAACGAGTTCGGGAAGTACGAGTTGCTGCCGTAATACTCCATCTGCCCCGTGCCGTCCGGGTTGCAGTGAAACAGCAGCCGCGTGAAGTAGTGCGGCGTGTCCGTGTACTCCCAGCGGAGGTACATCAGCCGCCCGTTGTTCAGGACGGTCGGGCACCAGTCGGCGTCCTGGTCGAAGGTGATCTGGCGGATGTTGCCCCCCTCCCCGTCCATCAGGAACATCTGGCTGACCGGCTTGCCGCCGTACTCGCAGGGCAGGCCCTGGAACGTCGCCGTCGACGTGAACGCGATCGTGCCGTTCGGCAGGTAGCAGGCGTCGAAGTGGTCCACGTCGGGCAGGTCTTTGGGCGTCAACTGGCGGAGCTTCGCGCCCGGCCCGCCGGCCGCCGGAAGCGTCAGCTCGAACACCTGCCACCGGTCGTGCGTGCCGCACATCGACAGCAGCAGCCGGGAGGCGTCGAAGTGCAGGTCCACGTCGCAGATGATCCGCCCGCCCTCGGGCTTGAACACCGGTGTGAACGTCCCGCCGCCGCGGAGGTCGCTCAGCACCGACAGCTCGTCGTCCCAGCCGCCGACCGCGTTGCGGATCGTCGTGTGAATGTGACTGTTCAGCGACGGCATGCCCAGCGAGTTGCTGATGACCTTCCGGGCGGCCGGGCCGTCGAAGTCGCGCCGGATCAGCAGGACTTGGTCGAAGTCCAGCAGCGGGTTGGCCAGCAGCGCCTCCCGCCGCAAGGCCGCCAACTGCTCGCCCACGCCCGCCAGAAGCTCCACCGCCGACGCGTCCGACTGCGCCACGCGGGCCGACAACTCCTTCGCCCTCGCCTCGATGCCCCCCAGCCGCTTCAGATAGTCACTGCCCTTCGTGTACCGCTTCGGGAACGTCTGCGCCAGGTCCGCCACCGCCAGCCGGACCGCCTCGAACGCCGCCGGCGTGATCAGCGCCGACGCCTCGGTGATACGTTGGCCGCGGTGATAGAGCGCCCGGATCTCCGCCAGCTCGGCCGCCGTCTTCACGGCCGGCAGGAGCTTGCGGGCCTCCGCGTTCAGCGACGGAATGCGGATGGCCTTGACGTACCTCGCGGCCAGCACGTCGAGCCTGCCCTCGGGCCAGTCGGCCTCCCAGATGCCGTCGCGCCGCTCTCGGCTCATCTGGCTCTGGCTGATCGGGTCGCGGAAGGCCCTGCCCAGCAGGGCCCAGATCGCCTCGCGGGCCTCCTGGCGCGGGTCCTTGCCCCGCCGCCTCCCCCCGCGGGCCTTGCCCGACGTGGAGAAGTAGAACCCGTGGGCGCCCCGGGCGTTGTAGACCTTCAGCAGCAGGTGGTTGACGCCCTTCGCCAGCGCCAGCGATACCTTGTCCTGCTCGCCCGAGACGCCGCGAAAAACGTTCTTCGAGACGATCTTCCTGCCGTTCAGCCACACCGCCAACCCGTCGTCGCTGCCGAAGAACGCGTTGAGCTTGCGCGCTTTCGGCGCCGTGAGCGTGCGGTACAGGTATGTCGAGCCGTGGGCGTCCGCCTTCAGCCCGTGCGGCCGCCCGTCGACAAACTGAGGGCACGCCTTCCACTTCAGCTTGCCGTAGCTCTTGCCGAGTTCGATCCGCTTCTCCGGCGGGAAGGCGAAGTCGAACGCCTCCTTCCCGCCGTTGTAGAACGGGCCGATCTTCTGCCACGTCCCCAGCACGACGGCGCCCTTCTTCGTCGGCGCCCTCTTCGCCCCCGCGGCCGCCTGCTCCGCCTCCTGGCGCAGCAGCGCTTCCCGCGACAGCCGAAGCGTCTGCGCCCACCCGCGCTGCTTCACGAAGTACGCCGGCGGCGGCTTCCTCGCCGCCGACGCGGCGCCCGCCCACAGCAGCCCCGCCGTCAACCCGCCGACTACGACACCGAACGACAACCGTCTCATCTGATCGCCTCTGATTAACGCACTCACTTCCCAGCCCAAACGCCGATGCGCTTCGCACTATTGTAACGTCACGTCTGCCCCATCGTAGCGATCTTGCCCTCCGCCCTGCTCGCCGAAGCTCAAACAGCGTCACCGGCACCCCGTCAGCAGCCGCGCCTATCCCCCAGCACAAATGGCCGCCAATGTGCTGCGGAGATCGAGAACTGTCCCCGTTCTTCGGGCCGCTGTGGGTGCGTGGGCGCCCCGGGCAGAGGCATGCCCCTCCTTGAGAGAGCCGACGCCGGTCGAGCAGCCGCCTCCTATCCCTCCGTCCCGCCGGCGGGCTCGTCCGGCTGCTTGCGCCTGCCGGCGTCATCGATCGAGTCCACGATCCGCCTGGCCTCCTGATAGAGCGAAAGCTGGCTGACGGCGAACAGGAGCAGGACCACGAGGATGGTGACCACTTCACAGACGAGCACGCCCCACCAGCCCCACGAGCTGCCCACGATCCACGCCAGAATGGCCACGGGGATCGCCGAAGTCCTGATGATCCTGGCGCGCTCTCTCCTCGCCCGCAGCTCGGGCGCTCTGGCTTCCCCGCCCTCGGCCAGCGCCCGTTGGCATGTCGGCCCGTACTGCGCGGCGACGGCCCTGGCGTCGATCCGCGGGAAGTGCTCCGCGTCCAGCAGATGGAAGACGAGGGGCCTGATCAGCGGCCCGTTGATTCGCTCCACGACGCACCGGGCGGCGACCATGACCAGGGCCCCGGTAACGTAGGCCGCCGAGATGAAGAAGACAGTGGCCACCACGTCCCGGAAGACACCGCCGGCGACGGTGCCCAACACCTGCGAGGCCCGCCAACCCACCGCCTCCGCAATGGAGGGGCTGACCAGGAAGACGCCCAGGGTGACCGCCCCCGAGACCAGCGTCTCGAGTTGGAGCTTGAAGGTTTCCCAGTTCATCGCCGCACACCTCCTCAGCAGAGACTCCCGATCCGCCAGACGCCTTGCCGAGAACCGCGCATATGACGCTGACGCCCAACTGCCAGACGGCACAGAGAAATGATTCCGCCCCTCCAACCATTCTATTATACGTCCGTCCCCGAGCGCGGGCAACACCCGCTCGAAGATGCGGCAGGACCGGCCATCCCGAGCCGGACAGGCCCGCCCCATCCTGCTTCGAGCGCCGGCGGCCGAGCCGGCGGCCCACGCCCTATTCGCCGGCCCCCTCGACGGTGGCCTTGGCCTTCAGCGAGTCGATGAACGTCTCGACGGCCTCTTCGCGGCGGCGCTCGAGCAGCTCTTCGGCGATGCGGTCCTTGACCTCGTCGAACGGGATCGGGTGGCTCTCGACGCGGTCGTGCACCTTGGCGATGTGGTAGCCGAACTCCGTCAGGAAGATGTCGCTGACCTGCCCGGCGTCCATCTGGAAGACGACGTCCTCGAACTCCTGCACCATCTGCCCGCGCCCGAACGTCCCGAGGTCCCCGGCGCTGTCGGGGCAGTCGGAATGCTGCGAGGCCAGCTCGTCGAACTGCGCCCCCTGGTCCAACGCCATCTTCACGTCCAGGATCGCCTTGTACGCCTCCTCCTTGCCGATGTACGCGTTGACGTGCTTGACGATGTGCGCCGCGTGGACCTGCTCAGGGATCATCATCTCCGCCGCGTTCGCCTCGTAGAAGGCCTTCAGGTCCTCCTCGGTCGGCTCCGCCACTTCGCCGACGCCCTCCGCCATCAGGTGATCGACCCGCATGCGAAGCTCGATGTCGGCCTTGACCTCCTCGGCCGTCACGTCCTCGCCCGCCTGCTCCTTGACCTGCTCGTAGACGCCGTCGATCTGTTCCTGCGGGATCTCCGTCGTCAGCGCGCGCGCCGCCTGCATCACGACCGCACGCTCGATCAGGTTCTCCGTCGCCCATTCCCGAAGCTGCTTCTCGCCGTCCTCGCCGGCCGCCTCGTTCACCTCCCGCACGTGGGCATCATAGTCCGGCCGCAGCCGCTCCATCTCCGCCTCGATCTCCGCCGCCTCGATCGCCTCACCGTTGACCACTACCGTCATCGCTCATACCTCGGTTTGCCGTATCCTGGCTGGTCTGGCGGCGGCCGGCACGGCCGCCTCTTCGCTAACCGATTACACGAACGCTCCCCAAAAAGCAACCGTTGCGCCCTCAACTATAGCGAAGCCCCATCAGCCGTGCGGTCAGGACAGCAGGGCCTGTCCTCTTTTTCTGAACGGGTCTGTTGACTGAAGCCGACACGGGCCCTTCGCGGATCGGTCCGGCCGGCCCGCTTGCCTGCCCCGCCGCCGCGGCCGTGGCGATCTCCGTGCCGCAACGCCCGATTTTGGCCTGTTCGGCGGCAGCGTCTGATTGTGTGTATACCGGGCCTTTTCGCGATGTGCCAAATACACACAATCAATCGGCAAAGCCTGTTCCATAAAGCTCTTGCATCACAAAATGATTGTGTGTCTCCACGGAAGGCACACAATCGACACACACAATCAATTCCGCCCGATTTCTCGTCGATCGGCCGCCGCCGCGCCGGCGCGCCGCCCGGCGCCGCCCAACGCCCCGGCCGCCGCCCGAATGTTGCGAAAAAGCAACACATCCCCTCTGATCCGACCGGATGTTCATCGCAGCGAGCGCAGCACGGGCTTTGCCCGCAGCCCAATGCTGGATGCCGGGTGCTGGGTGCCACGGCCGCGGAGTGTGCGGCCGTGTCTTCGAGGGCGAGAGGAGCACGGCCGCTGAACGCCGCGGCCGTGGCACCCAACGCCTTCGCCATGGACCGGG
>Ga0180438_10000215_pt1 | contig 119290 bp, 106 predicted proteins | sample SS_ome_12_FD_132455 | JGI IMG/M metagenome (GOLD analysis project Ga0180438, IMG submission 132455) | Hypersaline lake sediment archaeal communities from the Salton Sea, California, USA - SS_3_D_2 metaG | ecosystem: Environmental > Aquatic > Non-marine Saline and Alkaline > Hypersaline >... | reverse complement strand
CACCGGGGGAGGTCGGCTCGTGCAGCCCGAAGCCCCACAGCAACTGGCCGAGCAACTTCATGACCTGCTCACAAACGACGAGGAGAGACGGCGGTTGGGAGAGGTCGGACGCGAGGCCGTCGGGCAGCGCCATTCCGAGGCCGTAGCGGCTCAGGCCGTTGCCGATGTCTTCAGGCAGTATGTGAATTAGCGTAGCGATTTATTCTGCCAATCTCTCGATCCGCTCTTGTCTGATATAGTACTTCCCATGGGCATGGAACTTCGTTGGTTAATGAGCACGTCGACGAGCAGCCTGCACGCCGCAGCGGCGATCGTGCATGGCGGTTCGATCGCGAACTCCGACCTGGCCGTGACCCTTGATCCGGCGGCGAAACTCTTTTCTCAGGAAATTCAAGCCAGCGGTCATAGTATCGACGAACTGCTGGCCCAGCTAATTCCGCTGTCGGCCAGCATCGAGAACAACCGCCAGCTAACCGAGACGGCCTTGCGCAAGGCGTTCGGGCCTCGCGCGGTCAATCCCGAGTCGGTTTCGCGGATCGCCGGTGCCGTAAGCGAAATGGAAAACTCTTTCGTAGGGGCCGTGCCCGATGCCATGACGGCGTTGGAGACTCGAGGGCGGGTGTTGCGAGAACAGTGGGAATCACGTGGACCGGGGCTGCTCGCCTCGATCTCTCGTCTCACCGAGAAAGAGCTGATCGCGGAGCAGGCCGACGTTGTTCTTGTCCACCCGATTCTGGGCGGTGCCGGTTCGTCATTCATGATGTCGAATCTGGTGATGATCGAAGCGGTCCTCGCTAATCCTGACAGCACTCTTCCAGAGACAGTGCGGCTGGGCTGGTTGCTTTCGACGCTAAACCTCGAATTACCGATGCACAGTGAAGCCTTGCCAAGGAATCGTCTGTCGGTCGTTGGTCTGTTGGCCATGCTGCCGGTCGCCCTGGCGGCCGCGGAAGAGGTAGAGTGGTGTCACGACAACCCGGATCTGCTGCCAGCGGCGATTGAGCTCTGGCAGCTGAGAGTTTCCGAACCGGCAGCGGTTGCGGCGGTTGTCGGCCAGTGGTGGGAATCCTACCGAACGGCCAAGCCCCGTTGGCTGGTGGCCCTTGCCGCCCTGCATCAGGCGCTCGAGGAGCAAGACCTGCTCGCGTGACCAAGACGAGTGCTCGGCTGAGCGGCTCGCGTAACTTTCTGTGTGCCGGTCGATCCGCAGCTAGACACGAACTCGCTGCCAACCTCCGTGGCGAAATCTCCAGACTACAAGCAGGCAACGGACGGTCTGGTCGATCAGCATGGCCCACCAAGCCCCCAGGACGCCCATGTCGAGATAGTGCGGGCTGCTAAAGAGTATGGCCAAGGGAATTCGCAGCCCGACCATGCCGATCAGGGTAAACAGCAAGGGCAATCGCGTATCGCCAGCGCCACGCAGGCCTCCGGTGAGAATCATTTGCAGCGCCAACGGCAACATGGCGTAGGCGGCGATCTTGAGAAGCTGGGGAGCCAACTGGGCCACTTGCACTTGCTCCGGCGAAACGAAGATGGACGTGAGCCAGGCGCCACCGAACCAGAAGAAAACGCCCACGGCCACCATAATTATCGAACCGAGCAGACAAGCGACGACCAGGGCACGAGCGGCCCGCTTACGATCACCCGCGCCCAGTAGTTGCCCGGTCAATGTTGTGGCGGCGACAGTGATGCCCGCTCCTGGCAGATAGGCCATCGATTCGAGGCGAACAGCCACGTTGTGAGCAGCGGCCGCCAGAACCCCCAGATCGTTAATGATCGCCAAGAAGACAAAATGACAACCGATCACCGAGAGGACGTCGATTCCACCGGGGATTCCGATCCGCAAGATACGCCGCATCGCTTCTCGATTCGGCCTCAGTAGTCGCCAGGAGAGCCCCATGCCGGCGTGGCCGGAGAGCAGCAGCAACAACAGTATGGCGCCGCCGGCCACATGGGCCGCGGCGGTGCCGATGGCGACTCCATCCCAACCCAATTTAGGAAAGAACTGCCACCCGGTTACCAGCGCCGCGCTCAAGAACACGTTCACCAGATTCACGATCGCCATGACGAAGAAGACGATCGTCATTCTTCCCGCGGCGCGAAGACAGGCGATCCCCACGCGCTCGATCATGATTAGAGGAATCACCGGCCAAATGAATTCCAGATATCGAACGGCGAGGCGGGCGGGCTCTCCTTCAAGCTGCATCAGACCAACGAGCCGGGGGCTGGTGAACTCGCCGATAAGAAACACGACCAGCGCCAAGGCCGCGCCCAGCACCAGAGACTGGTTGGCGATAAGACGGGCGTCGTCGAGTTCTCCGGAGCCGAAACAGCGCGCGATGACGGCCGTGGTGCCTGAACTGACTAGTTCAAAAACGTTCGTCAGCAGCCACATGGCGTAGGCCATGAGCCCGACGGCCGCCAGTTCCGCTTCGCCGACCAAGAACTGGCTGACCAGATAGACGTCGACCAGCATCACCATCATCACGAGCAACTGCTCGGTGACGACGGGGGCCGCCAAGCGGACGAGAGGAGCTAAGGTGCCGCGCCCGGTAAGCAGCGAGTTGGACACCGGATCGGCAACGTCAGGAGAGTCGGACACGAAAACCGCGCAGATAAGATCAGGAAGATGCCGGATGGTTCAACGCAGAATCTACCAGACCCGTGCGGAGAGCGATACGACCGCTGACACTAGGCCTGCTGAAGCAGACCCTTGATGACGCGACCGCCATTGGCAATCTTCATCGGGCGACCGCTACGACTCGTGAATCGGCTATCCAACGAGATACCAAGGGCCGCCAGGGTGGTGGCCATCAAGTCCTCGGAAGTGTACGGGTCCGTTTCCACGGCGGTGCCATCTTCATTGGTCTTCCCAATGACCTTGCCACCTTGAAAACCGGCCCCCCCGGCCACCACACTCCAACTTCGCGCCCAATGATCGCGGCCGGTGTTGCCGTTGATGTTAGGAGTCCGACCGAATTCGCCCATCCAGACAATCGCCGTGTTCTCCAACATTCCGCGCTCGGCCAGATCCGCCACGAGCGCACTCATGCCCTGATCGAGTTGAGGCAGGCGATTGTTTTGTAGCGTATCGAAGTTATTGCTATGGGTATCCCAACCACCAAAGTCGACTTCGACGAAGGGGACCCCTGCCTCGACCAATCGGCGGGCCATCAGACAACCGCGACCGAAGTTGGAATTTCCGTAACGCTCGCGCATCTGGGAAGTTTCTTGTTCGACTTTGAAGGCATCCATTTGTTTGCTGGTCATGAGCGCCTGAGTCTTCTTCAACACTTTGGCGTGCTCGCTGGCCGCGATCCCACGATCCTGTTTGATGAAACGCTCTTCCAACGAGTCGAGCAACTCCAGGCGATTCGCGGCCCGTTGTGGCTCGATTCCCATATCGAGATCCTGAATTCGACCATTCGAGTTGACCACGAACGGGGCGTATGTCATTCCCAGAAAGCCGGGCCCCGCACTTCCTCCGCCGATGGAAACGAAGGGCGGAATGTCGAGCGACTCGCGCAGCGGCCCCAGTTCGTGGGCGACCACCGAGCCGTAGCTTGGATGTTCGATCGTGGGATTGGGAACGTAACCGGTGTGCATGTAGTAGCGGCCCCGATTGTGGTCCGCCTCTCGCGTGCTCATCGAGCGAACAATCGACAGGTGCTTCATCAGCTTGGCCGTCTCCGGCATGTGTTCGGAAATCTGACCTTCGCCGCTGGTGTTGATCGGCTGAAAAGGTCCACCGTTGACACTGTTGGGCTTGAGGTCCCAGATGTCGATCGTCGCGGGTCCACCGCTCATCCAGAGTAAGATCGCCGATCGCTCGTTCTTCTTGAGCGTGGCGGCGTTCGCTGTGAGCGAATTGGTAAAAGCGATTGCCGGAACGGCCATCGCCGCGGCGCCCATCAGATGCTCGGCAAAATGGCGGCGAGACATGCGTCGATTGCGATTACGTTGTGCCACGGTAACAGCCTCTTTGAGGACGGGTATTAGTGGTTGAGAATAAACTCGTTGGTGTTCAGCAGCACCCACCAGACATCTCGAATGGCGGTGGTTTCGCCCGGTCGCTTGCCCAACACCTTTTTCATCAATCGATGTTCCTTGGCCGTTGGCGAGCGCGCCAGTGCGGCTCGGTAAAGATAGTCGATCTTCTGCGTCGCCCGGATCCGATCATCGGTCGCGATGCGGTACAAAAAACTCCCCTTGTCGGTACTCGTGGCGCGCTTCACCAAGTCTCCGTTAAACATCATCAGCGTCTGGGGGATGGTGCCGTCGAAGGTCGTGGTCTCGTCATTCTCGTCGGTACCAAAGGCAATCACGAACTGTCGCAGCCAACGCTGCTTTGCCTCTTCTTCCTTCTCTGGTGTGCCACGGGTCTTGTGCGCGTCGGTGGCCACCAACAGCGACTCGTAGAGTTCTTCGGCACGCATCTGCCGCAAGTAGAAGCGGCTGAACATGGGCGTCTCGCCCAGGGTCGGGTCGTCGCGCCGATTTGCTTCGCCAAACCGGCTGGAAAGAGCGTAAGGCTCACTTAGCACAATCCAACGAATCAGCTCCTTGATGTCGAAACCCGACTCCTTGAAATCTGACGCCAGACGCTCCAGCAACTCCGGGTGACTGGCCGGGTTATGCGGTCCCATGTCGTTCACGGGTTTGCTGAAGCCGTAGCCCATAAAGTGAGACCAGGTCCGATTCACCATCGCCTGAGGTAGATAGCCACTCTTGATGACCAGCTTGGCGAACTCGGTACGGCGATCGACCTCATCGATGTAGCCGCTTCGCTCGATCTGGTGGACTGTCCCGTCAACATCGGTGAATTCCGGATACGCGACCGTGAGAATGCGATCGCGGGGCTCGAAGTAGATCTCCGCCTCTTCGGGCGTCGTCCCCTCGCCGCCAAAGTCCTGATTATCGAGTTCGACATTCTGAATGTCGCGGCCACCTCCGAATCGTCGTAGGGCCACCGCCTGGCGGAAGAACGAGTTCATCTTCCAGAACTGATCCTGCTTCCAGTTGTTGAACGGATGATCGTGACACTGCGTACATTGCACGCGAATGCCCAGAAAAATCTCCGATGTCCGCGAGGTGGCCAACACCGCGTCTTCCGCCAGCTTCATCGTCAGAAAATTGACCGCTCCGTTGAAACCTGGCTCGCCCGGTTTGTTGTTGCCCTTCGCGCTGAGCAACTCGTACGCCAGGCGGTCGTATGGTTTGTTGGCCTTTAGCGACTCGCGAAGATACTGCTGCATACCAGCCCGATTGGTCAGGCTGCGGCGTTCGGTACCGCCGCTGCGGCCGATCAGCAGATTTGTCCACAAGGTGGTGGCGTTGCGAGTGTATTCGTCGAGATATTTTTCGCCCAGCAGTTCGTCCACGAGACGCGATCGCTTGTCCGGCGAACGATCGCCCACAAACCTGTCCAACTCGTCCACGGACGGGATGCGGCCGATGACGTCCAAGAAGAGGCGACGACACCACTCTCCGTCGGTAGCTGCTTCGGAAGGCTCGATGCCCTCTTCCTCCCACGCCTCACGTATGTAACGGTTGATGGCGGTGACTTGTGGAAGGACCTTCTCGGATCGATATCTGGACCGCTGCGAAGATGTCGCGCGGCTGCGACTCGCCTTACCGGAGGGAGTCTCGGCGAGCACGGCTGTCGACAGTATGCAGCCGGCTAACAGCAACAGAACGATTCCTGCCGGAGATGCGGTGGTCTTATGGGCAGTGCAGGTTAAATCGCGAGTGGGCGAGAAACGCATCGACGGCTTCCTTCGGTGCGACATGCTTGGGCTAGAGTTATAACCCCGAACTGACCTCGTCGTTCCGATCGTTATCAATCGCAATCGGTATGCCAGTACTGATCCTAACACACGATCGGCGAAAACAGTTTCGCTCTCCGTAGACCGCCACCTCTCGCTAGGTCAGTTAACCAAGAAAAGCCCTTTCGAGGGCCCCTGATCAGGTAGAATTCAGCGATTTCGGTCGCCGATACGCCAGAGAGAGGTACGCAGCTGAGAAATGGCCAAGAAATAATTGAGAATTCGGAAATCCAGCCCAGTCAGCAGTTCGAGCAGGTCATCCGTCCTGTACTTATTCAATACAGTTGTGCAATTTCAATACACCAAAAAGAAACAGGCGAGTCGGAAACCCATGTGACTCGGGTCTCCGTCTCGCCTGTTGAGAAGCGAAAAAGTTCCAGTTTTCCGCTTCGGTCGCACCTACTTCTCGTTCTCTGCCTTCTTCTCTGTCACTTTCTAAGAGACGGTAAATCTTGACGTCGCTTAGGGTTCGGTCGAAACCAAACCGGCCTCTTCAGTTGACCGGCCCCAATACGAATTGCCTCTTCGTCTGTTCCGACCCCGGACAACTCCGCCCTGCGAAAGAGAACGCATTCGCAGAACGAAAATATCTATTTGCAAACTGCGTGCCAAAGTCGACAGAAGGTCCTCGCAGGGCCTTCTAAGCGCTGGCCCGGAGATCTTGATCGAAGAGACGGCGATAGGCGTTGCAGCAGGCGACCAGCTCATCGTGGTTGCCGATATCCGCGATCTTCCCCGACTCCATGACGACGATCTGATCGGCAAGCTCAAGAGTTGAGCGGCGGTGAGTAATAATCAAGGTCGTGCGTCCACGGATAAACTCCTTCAGAACCTGATGCACGAGATGCTCCGATTCCATGTCGACCTGACTGGTCGCTTCATCGAGGATCAGAATCGATGGATCCCTGAGGATAGCCCGAGCGAGCGTGATCCGCTGCCGCTGTCCGCCCGAGAGTCGTCCGCCACGTTCTCCGACGAGCGTTTCGTATCCATCCTCAAGCTGTTCGCGAATGAATCGATCGGCATGCGCCTGGCGCGCCGCGTCGAACACGGCCTGTTCGCTCGCCTCCGGGTTTCCGTAGCGAATATTGTCCGCAACGCTTTCGTTAAACAGCAAGGGTTCCTGGGTGACGAGGCCGATCTGCCTGCGGATATCGTATTGGCGAGTCGCGCGCAGATCGACACCGTCGATGGTCACACGCCCCTGATCGGGATCGTAGAAGCGCGGTACGAGATTCGCCAGAGTCGATTTTCCTGAGCCGTTGGCTCCCACAATGGCATAGGTCTTTCCAAACGGTATCTCCAGATCGACCCCCTTGAGGATCGACTCCCCTTCGAGATATCCAAAGTGCACGCCCTCGAAACGAATCGCTTCTTCGTGGCGGGGCAGGGCGATGGGGTCCTCTGGATCGGCGATCGCTGGATCACGGTCGAGCATCTCGTAGATGCGATCCGATGCCGCGATTCCTCGTTGCACCGTCAGGAATACGCTCGAAAGCTTTCGAGCCGGATCACTAACACCGGCCAGCAATCCGTAGAACAACATCATCAGACTGGCGGGCAAAGCTTTGTCGCTCATCTTGATGCCCAACAGATGTGTTTCCTGATTCAAGACGAGATACGCTCCGGCCAAAATCGCCAGGCAGATAGTACAAATGCCCATCAGCTCGGTCGTTGGCCGAATCAAAGCGTCATAACGGGCAATCTTCATCGCCTTGCGGTAGTATTGTTTTCCATTTTCATCGAAGCGATCGCGTTCGTGATTCTCCATGGTGAACGCTTTGACCGCCTTGATCGCGCCGAGTGTTTCCGCCAGGGTATTGTAGATCTGCGACATCTCTTCCATGGCCCGGCGATTGGCCCGCTTGATCGAGCCCGACAGACGATGAATCGCGAAAGCGGCCACGGGGGCAATCAGCAGCGAAACCAGGAGCAACCGCCAGGAGATAAATGCGGCGGCGGTAAAACAGCCGATCATCTTGAGCGGCTCACGAATGGCCGCTCCGAAGAGCATCTGAATTCCGGCGGCGATCTGATTCGAGTCGTGCGTAAAGCGACTCATCAAGTCGCTCGTGCCACTCTCAGTAAAATTCGCCATCTCCATGTCCAGCGTGCGGCGATAGAAATCCTTGCGCAGCTGGAAAGTGGCGCGTTGGGCAAGTCTGGCGGCAATAATCCGACCGGCAATGAGGAAAAAATCTTTGACGAGCGTGCCCACCAACAGAAAGACGACGATCAAGATCACGGCCGAGAAGGGGGCCTTCGGCAAGTATCCATGCACATAGGGCCGCGCCCAACGTCGAAACTCCAACGCCTTGAGGGCGGAGTAACGCTTCAGAGACTTGTCGGAGATTTCCTGTTCGATGACCTTGCGCTGATCTGGAGGCGCCGACGACTTTTGTTGTTCAAGACTCGCGATCTCGAGCTGGAGCTGATCCGCCGATGCCTCCGAGGTCTCGATCTCATTATCGATCCAGTCGTGCAATGACTGGCCATTGAGAACCACCTCGACGAAGGGGTAAATGGTGCCAATGTTGGCTACCCACAAGAACGCGACCGAGAACGCGCACAGAAAGGCGGCAGCGACCGACCAACGGTAGACAAGTGCGAGCCTGACGACTCGTTGAAAGTTCTTCATCCGTGAACGCAGCTCCCTGGAGGCATCCTTGCCAGCGGTGGCGAGGGGCACTTTTTTAGCAGATTAGCGGCCAAGGACCAAGATCGTATTCAACCAGCGTGGCTCAGGAAGAATAGGCAAGGCCCGCTCCGCATGCCAGCAGTCAAGCAGTCCCCGCCCCCGGCTACCAGCGTTTTCGCTTCTTTCTGCGCCGCCTGCGAAAGATAGCCCGATGCGCTGCCAGCAATAGCACCATGCCGACGGGCGCCATGAGCGTGATCAAGACAAATCTGCCCTTGTTCACGTCCCCGTCGCCGCGGTGCTGGAACATTCCGCCCAGCGCCCAGAAGAGAACCGCGGAGAGCCCGGTCACGAGAAAGATCGTCGGCAGGGTGAATTGGAATCGACTCTCCTGTCCCAACTGCGATGCGCCTTCGGGCAGCGTCTCATCGTTCGGCTGTTGATCTTCACCCATGAGGGCACTCCCGGCTAGTCATGTCCGGTCCGCTGAGTCCCACTTCGACGTGGCTACGACCACCTTACTTGAGCGGCTCTCGAATCACCAAAGATATCGCGTCTTCAAGCCAACGGCTTGATCCGAGAGAGAATGTCTCCCTGGCTAAGTGGCTCGCCGACAGGAAGGATAACGTACTTCGCCTGCTCCGCGGAACAATCCAGAATCACCTGGCGAGAATTCGGAGCGGAAAACCCGTCGCCGCTCGGTTCATGTCCGTGGATCAGGATTTCGGCATCGATGAGTTTTGCAAACGCATCGGCATTCTGCTGACGAAAGTCGCGTCCCCAGACAAATCCGAATAACGGGCTATCCTCGAGGAAATCGTCATCGCGCAGTGGGCGGTCGAAAATATCGGACTTGAAGGCTGTTTGATCACACTTGTCGGGCAAGGTGTGGCTAACCCACACGCCCTTGGAAATACGGACGGCCAGCGGCAACGTACGCAAGAAAGGAACGAATGCTTCGCGGATCTTATTCGTCGCCGGGCCGTACATTTCCTGCATTCCGAAGCGAAACATCAAGTTCAGCATTTTGCCATGCTTGACGATCGGATAATCGGTCATTTCGGCCAGTTCATGATTACTGAGCAGGAAGTGGACTTGCTCCGGATACTTCGCTTTCAGCGCCGCGACGTCTTCCAGCATCTGGTGCGACATGCAGCCGCCCGAGATGGGATAGGTGGGCCCGCCATGACAGACTTCCTGCATGATCAGATGACGTCGTGGGTGGGAACCGAGATCGGCGATCTGTCGGATGCGATTGAAGTTCTTGCGATGCCCGTGCAGGTCGGCTGTGATCATGACCTCATCAGCCGACGTCGGCGTCAGTTCAATGACGTTGCCCATCCGGGTCTTGAGGTCCGTATTGGCGCGCGCCGCCTTACCGAAGGTGTCAATCACGCGCTCGATATATTCGATCGTTGCAACCATTTAAGTGGAGAAAGTATCAGGCTGTTACCGTCAGGACAAGCAATGCTATCGATTGCCAGGGGCGGCACGGGAGCGAGGAATTACCGATTATCTGGATTCTAAGGATTGTGACGCCGATATCCTACTTTGGAGGATCTTAGCTAGCCTTGTCCGCTTGTGGCATCGTTTTGGGGGGTGCCGAGCATCAACTCCGCGAGGGGGAAACGAGTAATTCAATGAACCGATTTATGTTTTCAATAGCTCTTACTATTGTCGTTGTGGGACTCAGTGGTTGCTTCTGTAATCGAGGCCCTTGTAAAGGTGGCTGCTACGATGGCCAGGAGGGAATCCTGGGTAATCTGAGCGCGTCGCTCTCCGAAAACGCGACTTGCCACGAGTGTGCTACCGACGGGGTCGAGTGCCGACATCGCCGGCTGGCCAACGGCCTGCATGGCCTCCATGGTCGCGGCCCACACGCCAATGGTGGCCCCTACGCTTCCGGACCTCCGTCCGCGGCTGTCACCTATCCGTATTATACGACTCGTGGCCCTCGTGACTTCCTGGCGAAAACCCCTCGGGGAATCGGGCCTTGAGTCAACCGCGTCGACGGTTGTCGCATCGCTTGGTTGTTTGGGGGAATTGCTGTGGGCGTTTAGACGCGCCCCAGCACCAATGAAATGTTCTGTCCTCCGAAGCCGAAGCTATTGGTCAGGGCGACGTCGCACTTCGCCTGCCGCGCCTCATTCGGAACATAGTCCAGATCGCAGTCGGGATCTGGCGTTTCGTAGTTGATGGTCGGAGGAAGCACACCTTCTCCGATCGCTTTGAGGCAGATAATCGCCTCGGTTGCACCCGCCGCGGCGATGAGGTGCCCCATCATGCTCTTGGTGCTAGAAACCGGCACCTTGTAGGCCAAGTCTCCAAAGACTTCGCGAACGGACAACGACTCGACTTTGTCGTTGACCGTGGTCGCGGTGCCATGTGCGTTGATGTAGTTGATGTCCTCGAGCGCGACACCCGCGTCCTCAATGGCCATCTTCATGCAGCCGATGGCGCCGCGCCCCTCCGGATGCGTATCGGTAATCCGAAATGCATCCGCCGTCGAGCCGTAGCCCTTCACTTCGCCATAAATCTGGGCACCCCGGGCCTTGGCATGCTCGTATTCTTCCAAGACCACCATGGCGGCTCCCTCTCCCAACACGAAGCCGTCTCGATCGCGATCGAATGGCCTTGATGCGCGCTGCGGGGCGTCGTTGCGGGTTGAGAGCGCGGTCAGCAGATTGAAGCCGGTCACCCCAAAGGGATGAATCATGCTGTGCGTGCCACCGGAGAGCATCACCTCGGCGTGACCGCGGCGAATCATCTCGGTCGCCTCACCTAAGGCCTGGCTACTGGCCGCACAGGCGGTCAAGCAGTTTGCATTCGGCCCCTGGGCATTGAACATGCTTGCCAGATGCCCGGCCGGCATGTTGGGTTCCTGCTCCAGTTCGGCAACCGGATCGAGCATATCGAGGCCGGCCTGAATGAATTTGGCGACGTCGACCTGATCTTCTTCCAGAGACTGCAGAATCATGTGGGTAAAGGTCTGGAAGTCCTGCTGACCTTCACCACTTCCCAGATAGACACCGAATCGTGTGGGGTCGATCCCGTTATCGAGCAGGCCGGCATCGGTGACAGCCTGTTTCGCAGCGCCGCCGGCGAATCGGCTATGACGCCCGCGATGTTCCCAGACGGAGGCCTCCTCGCCTTCGTCGACGATGTCCCAATCTTTGACTTCCGCGGAAAACTTGGTGGGAAACTCACTGGCATCGAAAATCGTCGTCTTCGCCACTCCGGAAGCTCCCTCCTTGAGGTTCTTCCACAACTCATCGACACTCGTTCCCAGCGGCGTCACGCAACCAACGCCCGTAACTACAACACGACGTTTCATCGGTCGCAACCTTTCCTCGCGAAGCTGAAGCCTCGCCTACTCCAAGATCCTGTGCCCGTTGTCGACCTTGTACCCATCACGGGCAGCCCGACAGCGTTGGCACTCGTTAGGCTTCCGTCACCGAACCTTCGGCCACGGCCAAATGGTGCGGCATCTTAATTCGCTCACCGTCCGCAGTGCGCCCCACATCGTACATTCCCAAACACCGGAGCGTGATGGCAAAATCGCGTTCATCGAAGAGACCCCCGCCGGCACCTTCGCGATCGATGTCGGCATGAGCAAACAGAACTTCCATTTCCGCCTGCAATCGATCCTCGATGTGGCTCGTGATCTCCGCTCGAGCACCACTCTCATCGATAGTGGTCAGTTCGGCACGATAAGTTAACGTATCGCCAGGAGTCGCACGGGCATGGAATTGCACCTTGCCGATCTTCGCCAGGATGACGCTCTCCTGGAATCCATAGTGCTCTCCCGCCAACAGACCCGCCGTCTGTGCCATCCCTTCGATGATCAGGGAGTTCGGCATGGTTGCCGTCGCCGGCAGGAAGTCATGGATATGTTCTTCCGAAAGTGAAACCGTCTTAACGCCGGTCGCCCGACGCCCACTTTCAAACTCCGTAAATCGATCGATCCAGAACCAGCGCATCAACGCCCTTCCATCAATAAACTCTTAACTCGTGGCGTGACCCTGATCTCAAGCCGCTTCGTTCAGCTTGTTCTCAACGAAGTTACACATGTCCTGGACCGTCAGTCCGGTCGCGAACTCCTGCACTTCGGGATTTTCTTCGAACTTGGACAAGTCGGCGAACGGCATTCGTTCTTTGAGGATTGCCAGTCCCGCCTCGTTGATCTTGCCATCGACGACATAGTCGGCGTTGGTGAGAATATCTTCCGGGAAGAGTTCCCCCTTCTGGATGCTGATGCCAAACGACTTTTCAAGTCGAAAGACAATGTCCAGAAAATCGATCGACTCGGCACCCAGGTCGCCAACCAAAGTCGCCTCTGGGGTCACCTCGTCGTCATCAACCGCCAACGCCTCGACCAAAGCTTCTTGAACCTTTTGAAAAATCTCTTCGCTCGTCGCCATCTCTGGTTTTCCTCCAATTAAATCCTATGTCTTATTCGATCTGTATCTGAATGGACTCGTTCGGCGCCTCATCACTCAACGGGAGTCAGGCGGAGCCATGTTGATTATTTCCGTTTGGGTACGTCCTGTCGGCGATCCGACTCAGGACCCCACGGTCTCCTGCAGATCGGCTTCGGCGGCCGCGGGACCGCCGATGAGCGCGAACTGCTCACGAGCATCACCTCGTGTGTAATCGTCGCGAGGACTCTGCGAAGGATCCTCGTCAGCCAGGTTGTATCTTTCCAGAACCAATCGTCCTCCCACGCAAAGGTTATCGCCGACAGACCCCTTTACCTTCAAAGTGGTCTCTCGGTCATCGTGCCTGACAACCGTCGCTTCGACCGTCAGAGTATCGCCGGGGAAGACAAATCCGGAGTACTTAATGTTCTTGGCCTCCTTGAGGATAACCACCGAATTGGCAAAATCCTCCTGCTCCCGTATCAACCACGTCGCGGCCTGCGACATGGCCTCGATCATGAATACCCCTGGCAGCACCGGAAACCGAGGAAAATGATCCGCCAAGTATTCTTCGGCCAACGAAAGGCTCTTGACTGCGACAATCTTCTCGCCGCGTTTCAGTTCTACTATTCGATCGATCAGCGAAAAACGCATGGGCGGAGGGCGGTCTCGGGGCAGGGCGGGGCTCGAAGGCGGCTTGGCGAGCATATTGCCTCAGCCGGCCTGGAATATTCTAAACCTTTGAGTTTAGCTCTCCTGCGGAAAAACCTCAACGGAGCATTGCCAGCAACCTCGACCATTTTCAGGCTTGGTTCCCTGCCCGCGTGACTTCTCGCGTTCCGAAAACTCCGGCAATAGATTCCGCGATGGAGCCACCTCTTACAATTAAAAAGGCAAGGAGATTGGCCAGAAGAATCAGAACAGCAACCGAAGACTGCCAATATGACACATCGCCTCCTGCAGACGCCTCGCCTGCCACTTTGGCATCCCCTGCGACTCCCAACAACTCCACATGAAAAGCTGCAAACAGCCTCTATGAAACATCTTACGATAACCACTGAAGGCTTGGCACGGGCCTTGCAATACCTGAAAAGCGACGATGGACGAGTGATGAACCCGCATCTCGGGCATTTCACTACTCTCCATTCGCGGTACGTCCACATTATGGAGGAGGTAATACTATGCCACGACTAACTCACAACCTGTTGTCGCCGCTCTCGGATGTTGGCTGCGACCTCGATCGCATGTTCTCAAGCGTCTTGGAACGCAATTTTGCCCGACCGGTGGCCGGAAAATCCGATTCGAACTGGCTGCCCGCACTCGACATTAGCGAAGCGGGTGACGTCTACCAGATCGAAGCGGAGCTGCCCGGATTCCAACTCGACGACATCGACGTCACCATCGAAGGTCGAAAGATCGTGATTTCCGGTCAGAAGGAGACCGGTCAGGCCGAGACTGAGATGAAAGAAGCCGCTGCGGACGCGGACGAGCAATCGGCTGCTACGGAAGAACGGATCTTTCACCGTAGAGAACGGCGATTCGGATCGTTTTCGCGAACCATCACGGTTCCGGTCCATGTCGATGCCACCCAGGCGGAAGCGGAGATCAGCCATGGCGTGTTGACTCTGCGAGTCCCCAAGGCGGAAGCGGCGCGTCAGCACAAAGTGGAAATCCGCGGCAACTGACGTTCGACCGCACGCAACGATTCCCTTTTCGACCCCGGGATGGACGATACCACGTCCGTTCATCCCGGGGCTTTTTTTTGGTCTCTTGCTAACTAGAGAATTTTGCCTAACTAAAGAAATCCGCGCCATTCCTGCTTAGTGGATCCGCTGCCCTGGCACGGCTCCTTCGTCGGGGCTGAGGACGTAGACCTCCTGGCCACCTCCGCCAGCGGCAACGACCATGCCTTCGCTAAGACCGAATTTCATTTTTCGCGGAGCAAGGTTGGCGACACAAATGACCAATCTCCCGACAAGGGTGGCGGGATCGTAGGCCGCCTTGATGCCGGCAAACACCGTACGCTCTTCCGTACCGCCCAGGCTGAGCTGCAGCTTGAGAAGTTTCCGTGCTTCGGGAACCTCTTCGGCAGAGACGACTCGGGCCACCCGCAGGTCGACCTTCATGAAATCATCAATGGTGATCTCATCGGCCAACGGTTCGGCGGCCAGTGCATCTCCACTGTCGGCGACTTCGGTCGACGCTTCGGCTTCCTCTCGACTTTCTTCAATCATGGTTTGTACCTGCTTCTCCTCCACACGATTTAACATGTGTTTGAATTTGGCTACGGGCGTTCCACACAGCGGGTGCTGGGCTTCATCCCAGTGAACAATCGGTTTTCCTAACAATTCGCCAGTCTGCTGTGCCAACCGGGGCAGAACAGGCGACAAGTAGACAGCCAGCTGCCTGAATAGATTGAGCGCGACTGTGCAGACATCCTGCAGCTTCTGGGCCTGCGCGGGGTCCTTGCGCAACTTCCACGGCTCGTGATGCTCCACGTACGGGTTGGCGCGATCTGCCAGAGCCAGAATCCTGCGCATGGCCTGATTGTAGTCGCACGCCTCGTAGGCGGCCGCGATGGCCTCTCCCTCGGCGGCCGCTTCCTGAAACAGACCACCATCGTCAGGGTACGTTGCCGAGAGCCCCACATCCTTCACGAACTTGGCAGTACGACTGGCAAGATTGACCACCTTGCCCACCAGATCCGCGTTCACCTTTGTGATGAACTCGCTGAGGTTCATGTCGATATCATCAACGCGGGCGGTCAATTTTGAGGCGTAGTAATACCGCAAGTAACTCGGATCGAGATGCTGCAAGTAAGTCGCGGCCCGGACAAATGTCCCTTTCGACTTTGACATCTTCTCGCCGTTCACCGTCAGGAAGCCATGAATGTGCACCTTGGTCGGCAACGTGAAGCCGGCTGTCTTGAGCATGCCCGGCCAGAACAGCGTGTGAAAGTAAGTGATGTCCTTGCCGATGAAGTGATGAATCTCAGTCTTGTCACTGTGCCACCAGTCGTCGAATTCCTCGCCGTTCTCTCGACACCAATCTTTCGTCGAGGCGATGTATCCGATGGGCGCGTCGAACCAGACATACCAGTAGTTGCCCGGGCTATCCGGGATTTCAAAACCGAAGTAGGGCGCCGGCCGTGAGATATCCCAGTCGCGCAGCGGCTCGTGCAGGAAATGACCCTTCAAATAGTTGGCGACTTCCTGCTGCAAGTGGTCGCCGCTCTGCGTCCACTCCTCCAGAAACCCATGCAGCCGTTCCAGCTCGATAAATAGATGGGGGGCAGAACGGACTTCCGGCTTGGTGCCGCTGAGCGTACTCACCGCGTCGATGAGGTCGGCCGGGCTATAGGTATGTCCGTTGTCGCAGCTATCTCCGTATTGGTCCGTCAATCCGCAACCGGGATGGGGACACGTCCCGCGGACAAAACGATCCGCCAGAAAGGTCCCCTCCTGGACGTCGTACAGCTGGGTCACATCCCGCTCGACAACGAGCCCCGCTTCGCGCAGCTTGGCCCAGAACTCGCCGCAGAGCTCTCGGTTGGCGTCGCTGTTGGTACTGCCGTAGTTGTCAAACTCGATATCGAAGCCAGCGAAATCTTCGACATGATGCCGCTGCATCTCGGCGATCAGTTCGGCTTCAGGACGACCCTCCTGCCTCGCGCGAATCATGATCGCGGTGCCATGGGTGTCATCGGCGCAAATATAGATGCAACGATGACCACGCAGTTTCTGGAATCGGACCCAGATATCGGTCTGCAGATACTCGACCAAATGGCCCAGGTGAATATGGCCATTGGCGTAGGGAAGGGCGGCGGTTACCAGAATCTGTCGTTCTGCCATTCTTATCCTTTATCTAATCCACGCTCGCCACCTGGGTGCCGAGAAGTCGGGCATTGTAGCCGAGGGGTGCTACTTCGCTGAACCCTGCTTGCAAAGACAGCAGGAACTGGCAACGACAGCACCGAGGGCCAACAGCGTCATCCCGCCGGCTGCGGACAACCACCGACAAGAAATAATCGAATGTTTGGTACGCAATCTGCTCTTACGGTGACTGCTTGGCCGCTATGACCAAGGAAGGTCAGCGTGCGCGGACCCAAGTGACAACCAGTTCAACAGTTGTGGCGAACCCGTCGAATGGTTTCGACAGGTGGCCCACGGTCGCTTTGTAAAAATCGACCAAGCTGGCGTGAAAAAAGTTCCAAGGAGGGAACCTATGGGCACGCTCCATATCGCTACTGTTCTGCTCGCAGTCACCGGAACGGGCGAAACAGTACTACTCGACTTCCAAGCGACCTGGTGTGGTCCCTGCCGGCAAATGGATCCACACATCGAGCGACTCGCGGACGCTGGCTACCCAGTCCGAAAAATCGACGTCGACCAGCAACAAGACATGGCCCGACGCTTCCGGGTTCAGAATATTCCCTGCTTTGTGCTGCTTGTGAACGGAGAGGAGCGGGGTCGCATTGAGGGCAAGACGAGCCCGGAACAGCTGCGACAGTTGTTTACCACGGCCGGAGTCGGTCCCGTCACGTCGAACGGCGCGGTGGCCCGCGGCCAATCTCCCGATCGACGACGCTTTCGCCGGAACGCCACTCCGAGGCGTCCTGTCGCTCCAGAGGACCTGATGGTCCGCCCGCTCCAGATCGAGCTGGGAACCCTGGTATCGGCTGCTTCAACCGACCGCCCCCAACAGTTCTTCGGGCAGCCAGCGGCTCCACGAGCTGCCCCGCAGCCGCCCACCCAACCCAGTTCGTTGGCGACCAGGCAGCCTCCAGCGGCCACGCGACAACCTCCCGCGGCGATTCCCAATCCGGTGAGAAGCGCAGGATTCGAGCAACCAAGGAATTCTTCGATCGACCCGAGTTTGATTGATCAGCTGATGGCGGTCAGCGTTCGACTCCGCGTCGAGGATGCCAACGGCGTCTCCAACGGATCGGGTACCGTCATCGACTCTATCCCTGGTGAGAACGGCCAACGGGGACAAGCCCTGATTCTCACCTGCGGTCACATCTTTCGAGATTCGCAAGGCAAAGGCCCTATTCGCGTCGACCTGTTCGAGAACGGAAGGCCACGATCGACCCAGGGCTTTCTGGTGCGTTACGACTTGCAACGCGACATCGCCCTGGTGAGCATTTACACGGACCAGGTCATCCCCACGGCTTCCTTTGCTCCTGCTAACGTGCCGCCACGCCAGGGAGACCAAGTCGTCGGCATTGGCTGTCCCGGCGGCGGATCGCCAACCGCGCTGCACAGCCGAATTCTTAGCGTCGACAACTTTGGCGGCGGATCGCTCATTCAAGCTTCTGGAGAACCCGCCGAGGGCCGAAGTGGCGGAGGGCTCTTCAATGCCTCTGGTCAAGTCATCGGTGTCAGCAACTTCGCCGATCCGTCGGCCCGCGCGGGGCTTTATGCCGATCTCTCGGTCGCTAAACAGGTCTTTGAAGACGCCGGTTTGGCGCAGATTTATCACAATGCCGCCGGGAAACCGGCAACCTCGACTGCCCCCGTGAGCGCCATCGCCACAACTGGTCCGGCGGTACCCGCCATGCCCAAGATGCCGTCGATGCCTGCCTCGGCAGGCCAGCCGAGTCGCCCATCCCCGGCAGTGGCACCACTCGTCGCCGTGGATGGTACGGCGAGTACCACCTCGGCTGAGCAGCCGGAACTAATCTGTATCGTGCGATCATCGGACGACAAACCGGCAACGGTGATCACGATCGATCAAGCCTCCCAGGCGTTACTCCAGCAGATCGAAACCGAACGACTCCATCCTACGCGAACGACAGGCGCTGGAAATCGAATCGGGCCGACCAACCCGGTGCGTCGCTAATCGTTTGATTTCGTACCCTATCACCCAGGCACTTTCTATTGGCCCGCCGTTAGAAGCGGTCGCCAGTCGCTGACGGCCGCAGGGCAGGGCTCTGCCGATACAATCGGCACAAACGAATCTGCTATCGCCGCATCTAGCGATTCTCGGCGATTATCGAGCCACGTCGTGCCCCGCGCACAACTTCTTGGCAACCTATGCTTTCGGTAATTCGAGAGTTTACCGTGTCTGCCTCCGCCATGGGTCGATCGACCTCAGGGTACCCTCGTGACATTGCTCTTAATCACACTCGTTCTATGCCTGATAAACATGGGTGTTGGTTATGCGCTTTCCTGCTATCTGCAACAGTCTCCCTGTGAAGCGGGTGAATTGGAGATACGCACGGTCGCTACCCCCAGCCGAGATTCGACACCGCCTCCGATGACGAACGACGCGGCGGTCGAGCCAACTGCGTCGAGCCCCGCTTCGTCGAACAAGGAACCGAATGCTGCCCCCGTTGTTAGTCATCCAGAAGACACCAATCCGGACGACATTCAGCAGGCGGAACCGACGAGCGCCGAGTTGGCCGCCCCCGCGACCCGCATGGCGGATCATGAACTGGATGACGTCTTTCCGCCGGCCGATTCCCGAGAAGCTCTGCCTCCAAGAGCTCCCGAGACGAATCCGGAGGCGAGCGCATTGCCGGATGACAACGATTTAGTGACTGCCGAAGCCGGAAAAGAAATCAACTCATCCGAACAGAAGGCCGCGGCGGCCGCTCCGCAATCCGAAGCTGAACAGCAATCTACCTCGCCTCAGTCCGACTCCGACACGAGTGAAATCGAGAAGTCGGTCCTCGCTGACGACGTGGAACCAGCATCTGCCAACGAAGCCCCCGCCGAACAAGGCTCCGATAACGACGCTCTGCCAGCCGATCTATCGGCAGAAGGAAGCGAGCCGAACCTGGAAACCACAGCTGAGGCGGCGGACGAACCGAACGAGCCCGGAGCGCCCAGCGAAGAAATCGCTGAAGTTGATGACGACGCGCTCAACGCCTTCAAGGCTCAGTTGGCCAGCCTGGCCGGTGACCAAGACGACCCGCCGTCTTAACGACTGACCGGGCCGCTTGATCGGAGCTAGCTCCATACTTTGTTGAGCTAAGTAACGTTCTGCCAGCAAGAGTGCGGCGTTTGCAACTCTATCGCACTCGACGACGTCTCAACAGACGTCCGCGGCGTCGCGGGGAAACGGTCTGTGCCTCGGACGTTTCCTCAAGACTGCGAATCTTGATGTCCGTAAAATCTCCGGTGTCGTCGAAGGATCCGATCCCGAATTGTCCGCGGCCATGCGTCTTGTCATGGGCCACCATGATCGGATTTTCCATGTCGTCGAAATAGACTTCAATCAGACCATCGCTCAGTTTGCGGACGATCTTGACGTTGTGCCACTCGTCGTCCCAAGGCGTGCCTTCGGTCGTCTTTTCCGAGATCTTGGTGCGCGGAGCGTCGTTGACGTTGAAGATCTGATTGGCTCGATCATCCATTGCCTTCGACAGGTGGCAGTAGTAGAAGTTCGCCGGATCCTGGTAGCCAAGGAAGAAACAGAGATCACGATGCCCGTAATTCTTGGTCGTGCTGCGGACCTTCAAGGTTGCTTCAAAGTCACCGAACTCCACATCTTGCAAGAGCGAGATATTCAAGGGACTCGTGTGAGGAGGGCTGTACTCGCTGTCCTTGATCAGGCTGTAGTAGCTGCCGTCGTCGGTCTTGTTGACCTTCCAGGCCGTGGGGTCGGTCGGCTTCCAACGCTCGGCGCCTTTCTCGAAATTCTCCTCGAACACAACATTCGAGGGCTCGTCGGCCATGCCCGCCGACGTGACGGCAACAATGGCCATGCCGGTGAAAATCGCCAGTGCCAGTCGTCGCGGGGTTTGCGTGAAGTTGCTCATAATTCGCCTCCTTAGTCTGGGCCGAGTCATCGGCATGTCATTCCGTGATTTGGTTACTCAATCACTTTATTCAGTGAGTATTCAACGATTCCGCTGGCCCCCGCCGCCTTCAAGCGGGGAACGATTGTTCGCACGACCGATTCGTCCAAAATGGTGATAACGTCCACCCAGCTCTCGTCGGCTAGGCTGGAAACCGTCGGCCGATGCAACGAGGGCAACAATTCAATAACGGCCTCGAGGCATTCTCGTGGGACGTTGATCATCAGGCACACTTTTCCGTCGGCCGCCATGGCACCACGGAGCATCAGGGCCATGTCGTCGATCTTCTGTCGTTTCCATGGATCTTGATAGGCTTGATGATTCGCAATGAAGCGCGTCGTACTTTGCAGCACCTCGGCCACAATTCGCAGATTGTTGGCCCGCAGTGAGCTGCCTGTTTCGGTCACTTCCACAATCGCGTCCGCCAGATTGGGAGGCTTCACTTCCGTTGCCCCCCAGCTAAATTCAATCTCCGCCTGGACGCCGTGCGAGTCGAGAAACTGTTTTGTCAGCCCCACCGCTTCGGTGGCAATCTTCTTGCCTTGAAGGTCGTTGACGGTTTCCACAGGGGAGTCATTTGGCACACAGAGCACCCACCGCACGGGCCGCTTCGACACCTTGGAGAACACCAACTCTTCCACTTCGTGAACGTCGGCTCCCGTCTCGGTAATCCAGTCGTAACCGGTCAAGCCGGCATCGAGTGCGCCGTTCTCGACGTAACGAGCCATCTCCTGGGCGCGGATCAAGGTACACTCGATCTCGTCGTCATCGATCGTGGGAAAATAGCTGCGAGAACGAAAAACGATGTTGTAGCCGGCCCGACGGAACAATTGCCCCGTCGCTTCCTGCAAGCTTCCCGCGGGAATTCCTAATTTGAGCGTGTTTGCCATGGGTACTGTATCAGTGGCCCGGTGTCGGTCGACAGCAAAGCGACCAGAGAGCGGGCATAAGGAAATGAGAACTAGAGCGAATCGGGCGACGCGGGCCTACTTTCGGTACACCTCTTTTGGATCAAAGACTCGCTCACCGATCACTTGCAACCCCGTGGGAGTAACCTGCCGGAAGAAACAGCTGCGATATCCTTCGTGACAGGCGGCCTCTCCGATTTGCTTGACCTTCAACAGAATCGTGTCACGATCGCAATCGAGGTAGATGGAGTCGACCTGTTGGACGTTTCCGCTCTCCTCGCCTTTTCGCCATAGCTTATTGCGGCTGCGGCTGAAGTAAACGGCCCGTCCACTATCAATCGTCTCGGCGTAGCTCTCGGCATTCATGTACGCCATCATGAGGACGTCCCCGGTATCGGTGTCCTGCGCGATGGCCGGCAACAACCCGTCACCTTTGGCAAAATCGGGTTCGCTGTCAGATACTTCCAAAATTGTCCGCCCAGGAACGAGAAACGTCGTTGATGACCATGCAGGTGGGATCGCCGGGACTTAGGCCGCACAGGTCGCCGGCCGCACAGGTCGCCCTGCGTAATCTGACCAGGATAATCGGCCAGAGCGGTCAGAACTAGGGTGGGCAAGCCGCTGCGAAAAAGGCCTGATCGGCGTCGCACAAGGAAATTGCCCAGCGGGACCTTATCGCGGGACTCCCGCCGACGCCCCATTCAAGGCTCCGTAGCAGATAGCATCTTCGGGTCGTCCATCGCTGCCCTGAGTGCCAATGTCCGAGTGCCAAAGCCTGAGCGCCAGAGACTGTGCGGCGACACGCTTCTACCAGTCACCATATTTAACTTGGTCGATGGTGCATCCTTGTTCGCGAAGCTGAAAAGCGAGCACGACATCGCTATTCAGAAGCACGACAAGTCCATAGATGCCCAACGCGATCGATGTGGGAGCACACCATATCGTCAGCGATGCCAAGAATCCGAGTACCACGGCGACAATGCCCAAAGTACGACTGCGATAGTTCAGATTGCGCACCCCGGCATAGAGAGAAATGCCACCCGTGGCTAGCAGCGCGATGCCCATGCTACCGCAAACAACAATGATCACCTTGTTCATCTGCTGTTCCATGTCTCTCATCAATTGGGCATCTGCCTGCGGCTGCTCACGCATGGCGTCCCGCATCGCTTGAGACATCATCTCCGGTGTGACGAAGGCCGCCGCGATCAGCGATATACCGACCAAGGTTACGAGCGCACCTTGCACCATTAACAAGGTGGCAAATACGGGCACCTGCCGAACGAGCCCTGAGCGCCCCCGGTGGCCCAATTTCATCCCACCTGGTGTCGTCGAGAGGGGGACGACGGAATCGGAGTTAGGATTCGGCGGTTGGAACGGATTGCTCACAATTCGGACTCCTTGCTCACCCTGGCGGAATGAAACCAACAGACGCTGTCCCTGAAAGTCGATGGAACACTCACCCGGTGTTCCGCCTGCCTCTCGACACCGTCATGAATCTAATGTTTCTGTCCGCTTTTCTCAATCGAATTCCAAGGGGCGCGGAAGTCTTGAACCCCACACCTCGAAAGACTCCAACGAAGACTCCCACAGGCCACCTTTGAAGACCGATAACAAGGAGTTCTCGTGAGACGAAAAACGGATATCCGCTACAACCCGACTCTCAGGAACCGGCAGCAAACTTGCCGGAATCGCTCGGGACGAGTCGCTCGATTTTTCCACGACGGCCACCTGCGCCGCCAAAAATGTCCTCGATTCAGTAGCGGACGACGAATAACACTCACATCCCTGTCGATTCGTCGCGACCGGCCTGGGCGTTAGGAAGGTCTCAACTCGCATCCCACACTCACTCCTGGAGTTGTGTAGCAGAACCGCCCGATTCTCACACTAACCAACCTCGGTTCCGTTATACGATTAGGCACTTACACAGGTGGGCATGCTCTTGAACGATTCACTAAGCATCCTGATTCCAATCCACAATGCTCAGTCCACCTTATCCGAGGACATCGGTCGACTTCTCGAAGTCGCGGCCGAACTGACGTTCGACCTGGATGTTCTGATTCTTGACGACGGATCGACCGACCGAACGGAAGAAGTCGCCTGGGACCTGACGATGTGTTACGCCCAGGTTTCTTACATTCGGTTCCCCGAGAAACGCGGATTGGTCAGTGCCATTCGCGCTGGCCTGCCCGAGACGCGTGGCGACTTCATCCTCGTCTGCAATACCGAACAACGTCTGACTTGGGACAATCTCTCGCGACTCTGGTCGGCTCGACGTTCCTCAACCATGAGCGCGTCGGAAGAGAAAGAGGCTCCCCGTTGGTTGAAGCGGCTCATGCAATGGGGTCGCTCTCTTCAAAACGACAAGGAGACGGCCGACTCTCCGATCGCCATGCGGCTTCTGCGTCGTGATGACGTCAGTGCCTGGAACCAACTCGACACGGCTATGGAGCGACCGTACGTCGAACGCCTTCGACGTCGACAGGCTGCCTCGACCACGCCGACCGGTTCCTCATCGATGGAACCGACATCGATGGAGCCGACACGGCTCGATTCCGCGGACAAGACGGGCGGTCCAGCCTGGACCAGCATCGCCGGTCACGTCCAGGATTTCGCCCTCGGCGAATGAACAACACCAGGATCACGCCCAGTCTTCAACCGTCGATGCTCCGCCACGTTTCGTCTATGATGTGACGAGATGGAAGGCCCTGAATTCGACTTTCGATTCACAGCGAGGTCTTGCGCGTGGGATGGCATGTCGCGGTACTAGGTACAGGTGGCTGGAGTCGCGTTCATCTCGGCGCGCTCGCCGCCAGCGAACATGTCGCTCGTGTCACACTGGCCGGTCGCAATACTCAAGCTGCCACCGAACTCCGTGATCAGTATCCCATCGTCACCGAGACACGATCCGATTTCGCATCGGTATTTGACGACGCGAGTGTCGAACTCGTCCACATCTGCCTTCCGCACCATCTGCATGCCGAGATAGCCTGCGCGGCCCTGGCTTCCGGCAAGCACGTCATCTGCGAGAAACCGGCCGCCATTAGTCTGAAAGAGTTTGATCGCATCGTGGAGGTCGCCGGAAATTCGAATCGACGATTTCTAGTCGTCATGAACCAACTCTACAACCCGATCGTCCGCCGCGTTCGGCAACTTGTCGACAATGGCTCTCTCGGTCGTCCGTTCTTGTGCGTCGAAACAGGCTTTAGCCACCATGCCCACTTCTATCGCGATCCACACACCTGGCGGACTCGTATCAAGAAGTCGGGCGGTGGGGTGCTGATCGATGGCGGATTCCACATGATCTATAAGCAACTCTATATGCTCGGGGGTCTGGGACATCCGCAATGGGTCACGGCCGACGCCGCTCAACTCAACGTCGATCCTTCGGGAGAAACGATCCCGGAAATCGGCGAAGATTATGTTTCATACACCGTGGGCTACGAGGGACCGTTGCGCATTGTTTCGTCACATGCGTGGACTCTAGCCGCCGACGTGAAGCGACCTCGCCGCGGATTCATCGCCGGTTCCGAAGCAACGCTCGAACTCCCGATCGGAGCCGAGGACCCGCTCGTCTTACGACGCCCCGCTGGCGACGAGTTGATAGAAATTGAAGCGGGACCGCGCTCCGGTCCCGACACAACTCAAGCCTGCTTAGTCGATTACATCGACGCGCTCGTGACCGGTCGCGATCTGGAACACACAACGCCTGAGGCCGCGCGGGAAACACTCGCGGTGGTACTCGCCATTTACGATTCAGCATCCCACCAGCAACGCACCACTCTTTAGGAGTGTATGACGGGAACAATTCACTGCAGACCTTCACTAAAGTTCATGGAAGGCTAACGTAAGCAGGCGTCAGGGCGTGCGCCGGTTTACCGGCTTGTGACACTCTGGCACATCACCATCCTATCGAGGGGGCGCGTTTCAATTTCTGAGAGTCGCCCTTGCCCGCCCACTACCGCCTGGGTATTATGCAGGGGTGAAGGTTACAAGGTCGCACATCTACTTCGAGTGCCTTCACAGAGTTTCGATCTTTGGCACCTCAACGAACCGTGTAAGAGCCATCACGACGGTCTAGGTCGATGGCAGGGAAATACCGGTGGTGCTATAGAAATCAGGGATCGGTTAGCGAACTTGGTTGACGCTGCGCGAGTGTGACTTCAGCCACACAGTTTGTACTGCGTTGTCCATTAAAAAATTCGCTTTCCTAGAGACTGCTAGGCCTGGAACGGAAAAGTGTGTCGGCGAGCGTGGCGGGACAGGACCCGCCATGAGGCAACCACTTCGGTGGTACTTGCTTGACACCAGAGGCGCAAACTTCGGCAAGCCGAAGGGAATCGTTGTACGCGTAGTAACGTACTGCGCTGTGATTTGCGTTATCTTTCGATTTCCGTTTTTCCTTTGGAAGTCCGACTGAGGACAGGGAGGACCATGATGAGTTCTGCTCCCTACAACGCGTATCCGGGTTCGCAACGCGGTCAAGCGATGCGCCCTGGCGGCGGGCTGGGTAAACATGAACAACCTCTCCATCGAATCGCACTTGTGCGTCGACGGCAAGGGGTTTCACTCCGCACAGTCGCCCGTCATTGGAACGTTGAAGTGGCAAAAGTCCGTGAGCAGCAAGACGAGAATTGCGATATTACGCTCAGGGAACTCTATCAATGGCAAGAGCTGTTAAACGTCCCCGTGGCCGAGTTGCTTGTCGACAGTGATGTTCCGCTGTCGGCTCCCGTTTTGAAACGGGCACAGCTGGTCAAACTAATGAAGACAGCTGTCACGATTAAAGAGAATTCCCGCGAGCGATCGACCCAGCGACTCGTTCGAATGCTCATAGAGCAACTTGTCGAATTCATGCCGGAGCTGGCCGAAGTCGGCCCATGGCACGGAAACGGCAGCCGACGGAGCACGTCCGACTTTGGACAAGCGGCTCGCCGGCAGGTGTCCGAGGATTTTCTATCCGCGGATCCTGAATAAGAGGAAGACTATTTCAACGGACCCTTCTGAGAAATATTGCGATTGGCAGAATCCCATCACTTCTCATCTACAGCCCTAGCCAGTCTCAATCGACATTCGTCACGTTCTACAACCGAATTCCTGAAAATCGATAAACGTCATCCGTCGGTGCTGCAACCGGCCGCGATCAGTATTGCGCATGCTTGAGACTGCCGCGTTAGGCTGGCTACTAACTTGCAAGGTGGCAACTCGGCACGGTGGTCTCATGCGCAATCCCGGCCACGGGACCCGAGCAGCCGCCCGAGGAAGCAAACGTCGGACCTAAGACCGCAACACCGCTCCGTGTTGCTCGTCGCAGGCGTCTTGCACCTGTTGACGCACCTTGTCGGCTTCCTCGTTGGTCAATGTTCCGTCATGACATCGTAGAACAAGCCTGAAGACGAGACTCTTCTTGTCCGCGCCCAAGCGCTCGACATCGCGGTAGGTCTCCAAGTAGCGGATATCTTCCAGCAGCGCGCCAGCCGACTGACGCACCGTCTCGGCCAATTCCGCCCAGCGGACATCCTGGGCCACCTCGAAATTGATGTCGCGTTCGACCGCTGGGTAGGACGAGGTAGGCCGATAATGGGGAACCAGGACCGCCTGGGCGATCAAGGGAGCCATTCGCAATTCGGCCACGGTCGTGGCGCCTCGCAGATCGAACCTCTGCTTGGCAATCTTGACATCGACCTCACCGAGATATCCCAGTGGTTGGCCGTCCAACGTCAATTCGGCGCTCTGGAAACGAAACAGATCGAGATTCTCCGAAGGCTGTCGAGCCGACACACCAAGCCGTAAGTCGGGACAAAGTTCCAACAGCAGGGCTTCAATGATGCCCTTCACCTGAAAGTAGTCTCCACCACTGGTAATCGAGAGCATCTTCTCTTCGACTGGCAGACCCTTCGACTGGGGAAGATAGATCTTGGCGATTTCGAACAACTCGATCGGATCGTTGCCGAGACTCTCGTTCACCCGGCGAGCTACGAGCAGACTGGGAATCAGCGAACGACGCAATCGAGTTGCCCCGCGCAACATGGAAATTGAGGTGCTCAGCGGGGGCGCGTCTGTCCAAGGGCTGAACGCCTCGGACGTCGCGTCATCGACCACGCTGGCCGTCATGGCTTCATCGAAGCCGGCTCCCACCAGCACCGACTGCAGCATCTCGATCACACGATCTTCATCGCGCTGGTGCGAGGGGGCCATCGCCACCCGCGCATCCTCGGGAATCTTGTCGTAGCCATGAATGCGGGCGATCTCCTCAATCAGATCAATCTCCCGCGTCAAATCATTTCGCCAAGAAGGCGGGATGACCGTGACGGACTTGTTGTCCGAGGCTCTCGCTTCATTGCCCAAGGCGGCTAGAATGCGTCGCACTTCGACCGAATCGATGGAAATCCCCAGCACTCTGGGAATCTGATCGAACCGCAAGGTCACCGGCTCGCGTCGCGATCGGGCTTCGCCCACATCGACCATTCCCGCTGCGAGTTCTCCACCCGCCAGCTCCAGGATCAACTCGCAGCAGCGGCGACTGGCCCAATCGACACTCTCGGGATCGGGCGAGCGTTCAAAACGAAAACTCGAATCGCTGTGCAGATTGAACTTGCGGACCGTGGTGCGAATCGACATGGGATCGAAGGCGGCGCTTTCGATCAACAGATCGGTTGTCGTCTGGGACACCTCCGTATCGACCCCGCCCATCACGCCCGCGATGGCGACCGGGCGATCCGCGTCCGCAATCACGCAGACGGTCGGATCGAGTTCATACTCTTTGTGGTTGATGGCCTCGAACTTTTCACCCTGCTCCGCGCGCCGGACGACGATTCGCTGGCCATGCAATTTCGCCAGATCGAAGGCATGCAAGGGCTGCCCACACTCCAAGAGGACATAGTTGGTAATATCGACGATATTGTTGATCGTCGGGACACCCAAAGAGCGTAATCGGGCCACCAGCCAGTCGGGGCTAGGGCCGACTTTGACGCCCTTGATCACACGAGCGGTATATCGTGGACAGAGATCCTCGCATTCCAGCGAGACTTGAGTGAGAGTATCAACGGCGGTCGATCCCTCCGCCGGACTGGCGGCCGGAATCTCCAGTTCCCTCTGATACAACACCGCGATCTCGCGGGCGACGCCCAGATGGCCCAAACAATCAGGGCGATTGCTGGGCACCTCCAAATCGATGGCGGGATCGCCCTGGACGATTTCCGTGCCTTCATGATTCAGGCCCGCCATCATGAGCCGCTGCTCAAGATCCTCGACCGACATATCGAGGGTCACATACTGCTTCAGCCAATCCCAACTAACGATCATTTGTTCTTACCGACTGGGTTGTTTCGTTCGACTTTTTGCAGAGCGTCCACAACTCAACTCTGCCAGACGACCAGCAAGCTCGATGCGACACTAAAATTGGTGCAGGAATCGAACGTCGTTCTTGTAGAACTCGCGGATATCGCTAATGCGATGTCGTCGCGCACAAATGCGTTCCACGCCGAGCCCGAACGCGAAGCCGCAATACTCATCGGGATCGTAGCCAACCGCCCTTAGCACATTCGGGTCGACCATACCGGCTCCCCCGAGTTCAATCCATTCGCCCGCGGCGTCGTGTCGATTCATATCGACCTCGACACTCGGCTCGGTGAACGGGAAAAAACTGGGCCGAAAGCGAATCTCGACGTCGTGCCCCAAGTAGCTTGTGACGAAGAGTTTCAGCACGCTCTTCAAGTCGGCCATCGTCACGTCACGATCGATCATCAACCCTTCGACCTGATGAAACATCGGGTAGTGAGTCGCATCGGCTGTATCAGGACGATAAACCCGGCCGAGCGAAATGATTCGCACCGGCGGTTTGGTTTCTTCCATGACACGAATTTGCACGGTGCTGGTCTGCGTACGCAGAAGCAGCGCGTCGTTTGCCTGGGCCTGGTCATTGGAAACCGCGGCCGTGGCGAGATAGAAGTTATCGAGCGGATCGCGAGCGGGATGCGAGAGCGGAATATTGAGGGCTTGGAAGTTGTGCCACTCGTCTTCGATCTCGGGGCCTTCGGTGGCCGTGAACCCCAGCCGTCCGATGATGTCTTTCAGCTCGGAAATGGTGCGGGTAATCGGATGTAGATGCCCCCGCACCAGCGATTTCCCCGGCTCCGTGGGATCGAAGGGCTCGGTCGCCTGCTCGGTCGCCCCGCCGGCAAGCCTCCCCTGGGCAGCTTCGTAGGCGGCCTCGATACCCTGTTTGGTCTCGTTGAAGCGTTTTCCGGCGGTCGGTTTATCCGTCTTATCGACGCTGCCGAGACCTTTTTGGGCCGACTTCAACTGACCGCTCTTGGCACCGAGATACTCGACACGCGCCGCTTCGAGCTGCTCGGCATCGCCAGCGGCGGCGAAGGCGCAACCGGCTGCCCTGGTTAGTTCGTCGAGCTGCGAGAGGAAATCGTCAAGTGCCACGACGGACGTACCGAATGGAGAAATCGCGCCACCCATCGGTGGTCGCTATCAGACTGCGACGGCCAGCCGACCAAGATCGAGCCTCGCTGTCGCCCAACTAGGCGGCCGTGCCAAGTGCTTCACGCACCTGCTCGACGACCGCATCGAATGCACCCGGATCGTTGACCGCCATGTCGGCGAGCATCTTGCGATCGAGTTCGATTTCCGCCTTACCCAATCCATGGATAAATTCGCTGTACCGGAGACCACGCTCGCGACAGGCCGCATTGATTCGAATGATCCACAACTTGCGGAATTCACGCTTTCGCACGCGTCGATCGCGATAAGCATAAGCCTCCGCCCGGACCAACGTTTCCTTGGCGGTACGTAACAACGTACCACGGCCACCCGTATAGCCCTTCACTTTCTTAAAGAGCCGTCGTTTCGCCTTGTTTCGGGCCGCACCCTTGGTCGTTCTCATCGCTGGTCACCGGTTGTGGTGTTATGATTCATATATCTCGACATCTGCAGATGTTGCCGGCATAGGTGCGCGGCCACATCACAGCTAGTAACTATTTCCGCACAGGGCTCTGCGAATCTTGATCGCGTCGACTTCCGCAACCACACTCGTCCCACGCAAATCGCGTTTTCGTTTCTGGTCCATCCGCGCCGCCAGATGGCTGGTACCAGCCTGACGATGCTTGGCCTTACCTTTTCCGGTAAGTCGAAAGCGCTTCTTGGTGCCTTTGTGTGTTTTCTGCTTTGGCATGGCTTATCTCATATCCCTTGCTTCGGCGGGCGACGGTCGACAGAGTGCCAGACCGGCCCAAGCCTGAGCCCATCTACAAGTGCGTTAGTATATGCCCTAACGAGGCTTAGAAAAAGGGGGATCTTGGGAGTTGAGCTTCCCGATACCCCCCAAAAGCCCGTTCCGAGACGCTCCGGCTAACGTGGAGCCAGGATACAAACGATCCGACGTCCCTGCCGCGAAGGCCCCGACTCGACCTTGCCGACGTCGTCCAAGGCCGCAATGATCCCCTTGAGAACCTTCTCTCCTTCCTCGACGTGGGCCAGCTCGCGACCTCGAAAAATTACCGAGACGGTCACTTTGTCCTTGTGAGAAAGGAATTCTCTGGCATGGTTGACCTTGAAATCGATGTCGTGCTGGCCGGTCTTGGGGCGCACGCGGATCTCTTTGGTCCGCCCATGGTGGGCGTTAGCCTTATGCTTGTGCTGACGCTTCTTTTGGTCGTACTTGTACTTACCGAAGTCCATGATACGACAGACCGGAGGCCGCTCCGTGGGAGCGACTTCGACTAGGTCCAGCCCCGATTCTCGGGCCTGTGCCAGGGCGTCTTCGGTCGGCAAGATGCCCAGCTGTTCCCCTTCGGCCGAGACAACTCGGACCGGTGTAATTCGTATCTGTTCGTTAATTCTCTGCTGTTGGCGTTCGATCGTGAAATTCCTTCTAGTCTATGTCAACTTAACTCAAATGATTGCGATGCCAGTCGAACGGCGTCTCCGGTCGCGGGGCAGGCAATCACCAGCACCCAATGAGTATCGGTGGTTCGCCACATTCCGTCAACCTATAACCGGTAAACCGACGATAATCGACACGGATCACCGCCCGCTAATATTCGTTGCTACGGCGGCCGTCACCCAGCCCTAGCGAGCCCTCGGCCACCTGTCGGACGCGTCGCTCCGAAATCTCCGCCTCGAACTTAGCGATCGCATCAAGGAGGCTTAGCGTTTCTTGCTCCCCATCGATCCGATCCCGCACCGAGACGGTATCGGCAGCCTCATCCTTCGGCCCCACAACGATCGTATAGGGGATCTTCTGCAGCTGAGAATCACGAATCTTGGCCCCCAGCTTTTCCGGTCGATAGTCGCCCGTCACGCGCATTCCCTTGGCGAATAACTGCTGTTCGACACGACGTCCATACTCCTCCGATTTTTCGCTTACGGTGCAGACCCGCACCTGCTCCGGAGCCAGCCAAAGCGGAAAAGCCCCCTCGAAATGCTCGATCAGCACGCCGATAAATCGCTCCATACTCCCCAGCGGGGCTCGATGTATCATCACGGGCCGGTGTGGCTGATTGTCCGCCCCAATGTACTCCAAGCCGAACCGCTCTTCGCTGGGCAAGTTGTAGTCGAGTTGCACGGTTCCCAGTTGCCATTCGCGGCCGATACAGTCGGTCACCACGAAATCGGCTTTCGGTCCGTAGAAGGCCGCTTCGCCCGCCTCGGCTTCGGCTTCCAGGCCCAGGCTCTCACAGACTTCCACCAACGCCGCCTCGGCACGATCCCAGCTCGCTTCGCTACCAACATACTTGTCGCTCTGGGGGTCACGGAATCCAAGTCGAACTCGGTAGTCCTTCATCCCCACCGCCCGCAGCACTTCCTGAGTCATTTCAATGCAGCCTCGGAATTCTTCCGCCACTTGCTCCTCGGTACAGAAGATATGGGCGTCGTCCTGTGTGAACCCTCGCACTCGAGTCATGCCCGACAGTTCGCCCGATTTCTCGTTACGATAGACGGTTCCGAACTCGGCTAGCCTCAGCGGCAAATCGCGATAGCTCCGCGGGCGTGCCTGGTAAATCTTGATGTGATGCGGACAGTTCATCGGTTTGAGCAGATACCGCTCATCCTTTTCCATTTCGATCGGAGCGAACTGACTGTCCGAGTAGTACGGATAGTGACCCGATGTCTCGTACAATTCGATGCGTCCGATATGCGGTGTGTTCACCGGCTGATATCCGCGTCGGGTTAGCTCCTCCCGGACGAAGCCCTCCAAGGTCGCTCGAACGGTTGCCCCCTTGGGCATCCAGAGGATCAATCCGGACCCGACCATCGGATCGATCGTGAACAGGTCGAGCTGTTTGCCAAGCACGCGGTGATCCCGTTTCTTGGCCTCTTCCACCCGCTGTATGTATTCCTTCAAATCAGCCTTATCCCAAAACGCCGTAGCATAGACACGCTGGAGTTGCTGCCGCGTGTTGTCGCCCTTCCAGTAGGCGCCGGCGACCGAGAGCAACTTGAATGCTCGCCCGATCACTTTGGCGCTCCGCACGTGGGGGCCCCGACAGAGATCGAGAAACTCGCCCTGTCGGTAGAAAGAGAGCACATCGTCTTCGGCCAGACCTGTCTCGATGTGTTCCACCTTGAGTGGTTGAGCCAAATCTCGGCAGATAGAAACCGATTCGTCGCGAGTCTGTTCCAGTCGCTCAAACGGTTCGTCCAGCTCGATGATCTTGGCCATCTCCTTCTCGATGGCCTCGAAGTCCTCATCCGACAAGGCATGCGGAAGCTCGAAGTCGTAGTAGAATCCATTCTCGATCGTCGGCCCGAAGGCCAGCTGCACATCATCGAACAGCCGCATTACCGCCCTGGCCATAATGTGCGCGCAGCTATGCCGCATCACGCCCAGCGATTCAGCGTCCCTCTTGGTGAGAAGCTGCAACGAAACCACGCCCACCTGAGGTAGGGATGTGTCGAGTCCCACCACCTTACCGTCGATGGCCGCGGCCACGGCCGCCTTGGCCAACCCTGGGCCGATATCCTGTGCAACATCCAACGGGGTGACCGGTTCCGAGAATTCGCGGACGCTTCCATCCGGAAGATTTACCTTGAGCATCGATGCTAACCCTTGAGCCTAGAGAAGGCACGGAGGTGGCCGACGTCGCTACAAAAGACGCCAAGAAAAACCACGCCCGGTGCGAGGGTGGCACGCCAATCTGGTGAACGTGCCTAACCGCGGCCGTGCGGCTGAAACGCCAAGTATAGGGCTCCGGCCAAATCCGACAAGGGAAAAGCACAGCTCAAGATCCGACAGACGCCAGATCGCATGTGTCTCCCTTGTGAGATTCACTCTGCCCTACGAAATTCAATCCGGGACGTGGGGACCCATTCCTTCAGAACAAGAATCGCCGTGGCAACCCCCGATCAATAGGAGCCCGGCCGCCCCTTGAAGGTTCGCTGCGAAACGCCGCTGCCCTGCGGAATACTAACGTTGCTCAAGGTCCAGGGGAGTCTTCGACCCTCCTACGCGGGGGCGGCGACTGCCGGTACCTGACAGGAGTTTCCGATGGTTCGTCATTGCCGGCAGCTGGCCTGTACTGGGCAACTCCGACCCCCAGCGCGGTTGGCATCGGGGCCGACTTCCGAGAAACTAGTGAGTCCCGCGATGCACGGGAGCGACTCGTCTCCCATTGCTCGACAAACCTCCTGCCATTGCGGCCCGAGGACCGAATCCCCTCGCGAACGCCAGACCTCCATGAACCCCGGCCAGCATAGAATCCTGGTATGATGAGAGCGATTTGGCTCGAGCAAGACTCAACGGCAGCTATGAAATCCACTTTGACCGACAGGACTGTGAGTATGAAAGCCGAAAAAAAACGGCAGTTAATCGGAAGACCGGGCCTCTGCGTGGCGTTGATTTTGCTGGTCAGCATGGCGGCACTTTGGCCTCAACAGACACTGGCCGTGGGTAGCCTTATCAACCGTGCCCTCACCACACTGCTGGTCTTTGGTGAAGTCGAGAACAAGCCCGACGCTGGCAGCGCAGAAGAGCAGAACAGGTCCCCCAGTACGATCGCCGTTGCTGAAGCCGGGGAGCCAGACTCGGCGAAAGGGCGGCCCGTACCGATTCAACGTGCCGGCGACGCGCCCCAACCGCTATCTCCTGAAGAGAGTGCTGCCAAGATTGTGCTGCCGGATGGCTTTCGCATCGAACTGGTGGCCAGCGAGCCAGTGATCGAGGAACCGTCGTGCGTGGCCTTCGACCCTCGTGGCCGCATGTTTGTCTGCGAACTGCATGGATACAACGTCGAGGGCGAAATAGATGTCGCCGAACTGAACAAGACCGGCAAACTCGATCGCAAGGTCCGCCGAATTCGCTGGGAACTGCAGGGAGGGCCTATCGCGGAAGCGGCCGCCAAGCGTCAGTACGGTGTCTTGAAAATGTTGACCGACACCGATGGCGACGGGCTCATGGACAAGGCCGAAGTCTGGGCCGACGATCTGCCAGCGTGTTACGGGGTGTTGCCGGCTCGCGATGGCGTGATTGTGACCTGCGCACCGGACATCGTCTACTTGGGCGATAAGGATGGCGACGGTCGCGTGGATGTTCGCGAGACGCTGTTTAGCGGATTCAAGATGCGCGTCATGGAGCGAGGCATCAACAATCCGATTTGGGGACTGGATGACTGGATTTACGTCGGAGCCGGAAGCCAAGGCGGCCGGATCACGGGCCCCAACCTGGCTCAGCCGGTCGATATGCCTCACTCCGATTTTCGCATCAAGGCCGATGGTTCGGCCATCGAAGCGGTCAACGGGCGAGTCGGAACGTTTGGTCTCACGCAGAACAGCAACGGAGATCGATTTCCTTCGTCCGGCGGGCGTCCCGCCATGTATGCGCTCCCACTACCGCAACGTTACCTCACGCGTAACTCCTATGTTGCGACGCCCCAGACCAATCATTTCGCGGCTCCCTACAATCGAGGATTTCGCATCAGCCAACCGCATCCCTGGCGGGTAAGGCGACGGCAGGACCCCGCCTGGATCAAGTTCTACGGCGATCACGAGACCAACAGCAACTATTTCTCGGGAGGCTGTAGCAACACGTTCTATGGCGATGCCCTGTTCCCCGAGCAGTATCTTGGCAATCTCTTCTATTGCGAACCATCGTTGAACATGGTCCACCGATGTGTGCTTCGTCGAAACGAGTCGGGCTATCGTGGCGAACGAGCGGCTTCCGAGCAGCAGTCGGAATTCTTGGCATCGACCGATCAGTGGTTCCGCCCCATGAACTTGCGAGTTGGTCCGGAAGGTGCCTTGTATATCGTCGACATGTATCGAGAGATCATCGAAGACTATTCGGCGATCCCTCGTTTTCTACAGCAGCAATATGGCCTGGACAAAGGTCGGCGGCACGGGCGGCTGTGGCGATTGTTGCCGCAAGACGCGCAAGGGGCCAGCGACTGGAATATGTCGCAGCTCAGCGGCGAGGAATTGGTCAAGGCTGTCGATAGCACGAACGCCTGGCGCCGTATGACCGCCCACCGGCTCCTGCTGAAGCAGGGCGATGGAGATCATCTTCAAGGCCTTGCCACCCTGCTGCGTGAGAATGGGTCAGCGGCTTCGTGCGTTCATGCCTTACATATCCTGAAGACCTTGCAGCGGCTGAAATCAGCCGACGTTCTGGCCGCTCTTCAACACTCCGACTACTCTGTTCGTGTCCACGCCTTGAGGATGGCAGAGCCGTGGATCGACTCCGATAAGTCGATTCGAGACGCCGTCCTGGCGGCGGCTGACGACACCGACTCCAGCGTTCGTATTCAGGTCGCCATGACGCTGGGCGAATCTTCGCTGCCAGAAGTTGTTCCGGTACTGGCGGAATTGGCGCGTCGACGCGGCAAGGATCGCTGGATGTCGGCGGCAATCATGAGTTCCTGCAACGAACATTCCCCGGCTGTCCTGAGCCTGCTGCTCACCAGCCCCGAGAAAATGGAAAACGCAGGTCCGCTTCTGCGTCCGTTGTCTGCCACACTCGCGGGGCAAAGAAATGTCAAAGCCATGTCTGACGTTCTCACCGCCATCGGCGGCCTGAGCGAATCGATTCAGGTCGAGTGTCTGCTCGGTTTCAACGACGTCGTGTCGCGGGTAAAGGATCGGTTTCCCGCCTCGGACGATGGATGGGCCGGAGCAGCCCGCCTGTTGACCGCTGAATCGGAATCGGTGCGTGATTTGGCGACGCAACTCTCCTCCAAGCTGCCCATGGCCAATCAGGAGGAGATGAACCGAATCTTTGCGGCCGCGATTGATAAACTCGCCTTGGAGAGCGCCTCGGCTGAAGAAAAGCAGCGTGCGATTAGAGTCCTGGCGAACGCTCCCGCAAATCGTCTCATGGAAGCTGCTGCGCCACTGCTCGACGCTAGCCAGCCGGTAAGCTTGCAATTGACAGCGATCGAATCTCTGGCATCGTCCTCTTCGCCTCAGGTTGGAAGCATGCTGCTGAAGAACTGGCCAAGCTTCACCCCGGCGGTTCGAAAGACGGTGTTGCAGAAGATCTTCGATCGCGACAATCGACGCCCTGCCATTCTGGACGCGATTGAAAGCGACGTGCTCTCAACCTCCGATCTCACTGCATCGCAGATGGAACAGCTGCTTACCGGAACCGACGAGGCGATTGTCTCCCGCGCCAAACGTGTGTTGGCAAATCCGGAGGCCGCCGCGGAGTTTCAAGATCGCATCGCGGTCTATCAGGCAGCCCTGAAGAATGTTCGCAATCTTGAGAACGGCGAGAAGGTGTTTCGCAACACCTGCATCACGTGTCACGTGCTAGACAAGGAGGGATTCGAAGTGGGCCCCGCCCTGGGGACCATCATCAACAAACCCGACGAAGCTCTGCTGCTGGACTTGCTTGACCCCAGTAGTCGAATCGTACCTGACTACCGAAGCTATATGGTAATCACTAATGATGGCCGAACGTTTGCTGGCATTCTAGCGTCCGAATCGGCAACCAGTGTGACCCTGCGAAAAGAGAAGGGGCTCACGGAGGACATTCTTCGTCGCGATATCGACATTCTGGAAGCGTCCGAAGTTTCGCTCATGCCTTCGGACCTCCATAAAGTGATTTCACCCCAGGACGCCGCCGACCTGCTGGCATTTCTGCGTAAGGCATATAGTGCGGGAAGCGCTGCGAAGGCTGAAGATTGAACCTCGCTCACCGGACAGTGGAACCCCTTCCGGATACTCGGGTTTTTGGTATACTTTGAGTTCCGGTCAACTGGTCTTTCCGATGTCTTACTTGTCTGGAAAGCCATGTTGTTTGGAAACGTGAGGGCGATTAGCTCAGTTGGTTTAGAGCACTAGCTCGACAAGCTAGGGGTCACAGGTTCGAGCCCTGTATCGCCCACTTCAAGCGATGCTTCGCCACTCCCACTTTCTGTGCGGGGTTAGCGAGTGTCGCTTTTTTATGCGCGGGAGTCAACGATGCGAATGCCGCGGCGAATTCCAGCCTAAGAAGAGCACCCTGGGGTCCAGCAAGCTCCGCTTGCGATCGCCTTTACGCCGCCTAGAATACCCGCACCCAAAGATGCAACATCGCAATTCGGAAGAACTCGAAGCAGCACTCGACGACATTCGCTGTGCGCCGAACGAGAATGGCACCGTCGAGCTAATTGTTCGTCGTCCGGCCGAGAATGAACGAGAAGTGATCGAGGAGGGCGAGCTAAGCGTCCAAGAAGGATTGGTGGGCGACTCCTGGCGATTGCGTCCCAGTAGTAGCTCCGCCGTCGGCAAGGCTCACCCTGACATGCAGCTCAATCTGATGAACGCCCGATCGGCGGCCGTGATCGCCGTCGAGCGAGAGCGGTGGCCGCTGGCTGGCGATCAATTCTACGTCGACTTCGACCTGAGTGCCGACAATCTTCCCCCTGGTACGCGATTGCAGATTGGCACGGCGACGATTGCGATCACCGACCAGCCCCACTTGGGCTGCGCCAAGTTCCGAGCTCGCTTTGGAGATGCAGCACTCCGTTTCGTTAATTCCACGGTCGGCAAGGAACTGAACCTACGGGGAATCAATGCTCGGGTGGTTCGACCAGGCGTCGTAAGGCGGGGCGATCCGATCGTTCGCATCTAGGCGGCTCGCATGAGAGTTGGTAATCGACCATACATTCATTACACTTGCGTTGTCGATGATTCGCGATGACGATCATTCGATTCAGCGGCTCGGGCCTCCCAGCATTCTCTATTCGACAATCGTGATTGACGACCGTTTCCAATACAGCATACGGGACATGTTGGCTTTCATGCTTTCGATGACCTGTTTTGTGGCGATGGCGAGGCATGTCGGCTTAATCTCAATTCTGATGTTACCCGGTTTCCTGATTGCCCCGTCTGTCTTGATGAGTCAGGCCAACAGTCGGAGAACCAAGCTCTGGTATACTTTCCTGCTTCTCATCGTGGCACTACTCCTATTCCATAGCACTAAGTAATCACGAGGGGCGATTCTCTTCAAGCAACACGTCGGCAGAGAGAATTCCCGACGGAACCGTCAGCCTCGGGTGATTCGGCTTTGCCAAAGAGGCGTGCCATGACGAATCGATCAAACTTGTCGACGGCTGTGGGATCATGTCTCGTTGGCACCCATTCCTCCGAACGACAACGACCAAAGTGAAACAACATCAGGCCCCCCATGGAATCTGCTCCTGACTATCTGAATCCGAAACTCTCCGCCAACCTTCGTCGTATTAATGTTCCGATTCTTGAGGCCACTCCTACGACTCTCGATGGCTACGGCTACCTGTTTGATAATCCCGAGGAAGTGACTGTCGAAATCGTACGATGGCCTGCCCAGGGCTGGCGCCCCGTTGATCCGGACTGCGGCGACGAGGGTGGCACGACCGAAGGGGTGTTCCTGGGCGAGTGGCAAGGAGACATTCTGTACGGAAGAAATGAAGCTGTCGACGGTCACTACATTCTCGGCTATGCGGTCGAACCCGAAACCGCGATGACTGACCACCAGCGCGATCCTGAGAACGTTCTGTTGTGGCACGCGAACTACCATCCCGATGGTGGACAACTCTTTTTTCCGCTCGATGAGCGATCCTACTTGGTGCCCCTCGCTCTCCCCGGCGATGACGTGGCCCCTGAAAATTTCGCGTGCTTCCGAGTCCCTGGCGACAAAGGCCTTTACATTCATCCCAATGTCTGGCACGAGGGTGTCTTCCCCATCCGGGGGAAGCAGCGTTTCTTCGACAAGCAAGGCGCGGTTCATGCGCGGGTGTCTGTCGACTTCGCGCGAGAGTTCCAATGCCTGCTGCAAATTCCTCTTAAATAGTTTGCTCTCAACGGTCTATGAGCATTCTTTCCTTCATCTCCTCGGCGAAACCACGGCACTAGATGAAGGCCCCAAGATTGCGCCTCGGGAGTCCGCAATGATTCGCGGGCCGGCGCAGTTTTCATCAATGGAACGTTTCAAACCCCTGGAATCGTGCGCTGAAAATTACGCACTCTCCCGTCGATCGATATGCTTGGGCCTTACTCCATGGCGCTCTAGAATCTGTTCAGCCGAATGAGATTCACGTTGATCACCAACGTCAAAGAAGTGGCGCGAGATTGACACTCTGTAGTTCGGGAATCGCTTCAAACGGGTATATGACTTAATCATGATTAGTTTCGGACAAACCATCCGCCAGCTCCGCACGTCCAGAAATCTGACTCAGCGAGCCTTGGCGAAACAAGTGGGAATCAACTTCACCTACCTCAGCAAGATTGAGAATAACCGGCTTGAGCCGGGCCAGTCTCCGAAGAAGGAGACGATCACTCGACTTGCCGACGCTCTCGGTACCGACAGTGACGACCTTCTGCTGCTGGCACGAAGAATCCCGGACTCCATTTCGCGACAAATCATTCAACGTCCCGCATTGTTTCGAAGGATTGCTTGCCTCGACGACGAAACCTTCGAGCAACTCCTCGACTCGCTTGAAGCAGGTCAGCACGAGGCGGCAGTCGATGCTCTCGGTAAGTCTCCGGAATTTTTCCCCAAGGTGCTCGACTCTCTCTCTCAGCACATCGCCATTCTCGATGAGCGGGGGCGAATTATCGCGGTTAACCAGGCTTGGCGTCTCCTTGCATTAGATCATCAAGGTGACAACGAGGCACTCGGCACGGGAGCCGACTATCTGGACGTCTGCCCAACCGCCACCAATTGTGGTTCCCAGGATGCTGAAGCGATCGCGGCGGCACTAGGTGAGATTCTTTCGGGGCAACGCGCCACGTTTGAAATCGGGTGTTCATGCCACTCGCCGACCCAGAGACGTTGGTGCTTACTTCGGGTCACGAGCTTCCAGGACGGGAATGCAATTCGCGCGGTCGTGTCCCATGACTTCGTGACCGACCAGCAGCTATCTGGGTTAGAAAAAAATAGTACGGCTGTGAGTCAGAATTAGTGCCTACAGCTTCGGCTCACGAAACCTCCCGCTGTCGATAGGGTAAACCAAAATAGTCGTGAATAAAGGCCATCCGGTCTTGTTCACACTTCACGTATTCGACCAGTGAATAGAGTTTCTGCTGATCGCGGCGGAGCTTCTCTTCGAGCCGTGCGGCATCGCTCAGATCGGCCGGCAATTCACCCACCACTTCGACTCGGAGCGGCTCCAAAGTACCCTCGATAACACCATAGCGATCAAGCATGCCCAGCGCCGTTTGCAATCGATGATCGTGCTTCTCTTTATGGTGCAGTTTCTCACGGAGCCATTCAAAGCCGAAAGCCTCGACCTGGTCCGCGTCGTGTTGCAGCAAGTCGTAGACGCGCTCGTAGTACATTCCGTCGGGATTGCTCCATCGCAAGAATTCCATTTGCGTCATCAAGTCCGCCTGATCGTAAAGCAGCAGGCACCGCGAAGGATCGCCATCGCGACCCGCACGGCCAATCTCCTGATAGTAAGATTCCATGGAACCAGGGACATCGGCGTGGACCACAAAGCGGATATCCTCCTTGTCGACTCCCATGCCAAAAGCATTGGTGGCCAGGACCAGATGATCTGGCTCGTTCATAAATCTGTCTTGAATGCTCTTCCGCATGTTTCGTGGCAGATCGCCGTGATAGATCAGATGATCAAGATCCAGCGCATCGAGGCGTTCACTAAACCGCATTAGGGTCTTGATCAGCGTGAAGTAGATGATTCCCGCACGTGGCTCGGCGCGACGAAGATCCTCAATCTGTTCCAGCTTCCCCTCGTCTCCCCACGATTCAATCACCTCAAGTCGCAAATTCGGGCGATCAATGCCCTCGTGGAAAGTCGTGATATCTTCCGCCTGTAGTCCCAGCTGCTGAATGATGTCACGCTGCACTTCTTTCGTCGCCGTGGCGGTCAGAGCGAGGGTAGTCGGGAAGCCCAGTCGCTGGCGAATCTCATGGATCCTGGTGTAATCGGGTCGGAAATCGTGCCCCCAGGTGCTAATGCAGTGGGCTTCATCGACCGCGAGCAGTTGCACGTCCCGCTGGGCAATGACCTCGATGAATTCGGCCTTACGAAATCGCTCCGGAGTGACGTACACCAGGTCAAACTCGCCACGGCGAACCGCCTCGTACCGGCTCTCCCGCTCCGCTCTCGTTAATGAGGAGTTGATATAGGCGGCCGAGACTCCCCGTGCCCGTAACGAGTCCACCTGATCCTTCATCAGGGCAATCAGCGGGGAGATAACCAGAGTCAGATTCGTCTTCGCCTCGCCCGAGTTGCGATCAAGCGCGTTGTCGGCTTGCGCTCGTGCCAGGGCGGGAATCTGGTAACAGAGTGATTTACCCATTCCGGTCGGCATAATGACCAAGGCGTGTTGGCCGTTGAGGACGTGCTCAATAACGTTGCGCTGCTGGCCGCGGAATTGATGATGCCCAAAGACATCGGTGAGTAGCTTGGAGACAGATTCGATCATGCTAGGCATCGCGGCGCGCAAGACTCCCAAGTCGAAATGTTATGGGACCGCGCAAAAAAGACCCTTCGCAGTCGGGGCAGTAACTGCGAAGGGAAGCGAGGATTCTAAGAGTTTCCCTCGCCACACATGTGCTATTTAATTCTTGTCGGTACCCCGCCAAAAAGCAAGCGAGAAAATTCACTGAAAAGCGGCCGCCACGCGGCGACATGGCAACGCCCATTGTGAAGGAGTTCACAGAGGACCGCGGCATCGTTGGTCGCCGCGAGTGAAAGTTGACTTTCGCACGCAACCCACGTACCACGGAAGGCCTATTGCTGATATCGGAAAGAGCACTCGACTTGACTGATAAGCCTGCCAAACCAAGGGCTACAAACCGCATCGTATTTCCGTCCCTTGTGGCCTCAGTACGCCGCACAATCCGCGGTCGGTGGGGCTGGACCCTCGTCTCGTCCGCACTCTCTACCATCTTTCCTGGGGCCATCATCTCTTGGGCGAGCAGCTTCCGCGCACGCTTCAGGCAACCTCGCGGAGTGAGCCGGCTTCGCTGTTGTTTACAGTTCCGGTATCGAATCGTTGGCTCCAATCGCCTTGCCTTCCCAGGTGACCTTTCCATCGTCATAGGTCAGTACGCGTCCGCCGCTACCCGCTACGGGCTTGGCATTGACCTTCGGCAGCCACTGCCGAAGGTCGCGGAGCCGCTCGGCATGTCGAGCATCCGTCGCCAAATTGCTCCACTCCTGCGGATCTTTACGGTGGTCGTAGAGTTCCTCCGATCCGTCGGCGTAACGAATGTACCGCCAATGCTCCGTCCGCACCGCGTGATTATCGTGGTTGTGGGTCGTTATCGCTGGCCACAAGCGAGGCGCAGCTGCGTCTTTCAGCTGGGCACGCAGGCTGTGTCCTTCGAGCCCTTCCCGCGCGGGCAATCCGCACATCTCCGCCAACGTGGGGTAGATGTCGAGCAGTTCCGCCGGGCGCGAGCAGCGGGCGTTGGCGGCAACTCCTGGTCCGGCCAGAATCAGCGGTACCCGAGTCGAGCGTTCCCAGAGCGTGTTCTTGCCGGTGATCAGTTTCTCTCCGAGATGAAACCCATGATCGGACCAGAGCACCACGAGGGTATTGTCTCGCAATCCACTCTCATCCAAGGCGTCGAGTACGCGTCCCACTTGCGAGTCCATAAAGCTGACACTCGCCAGATACGACCGCGTCAAGTTTTTCCATTGATTCTTCTCTTCCAGGAATCGGAGTCGAGGCTCTGGCAGTTTCCAGTGCAGATACCAGGAGAATCGCGGTGTGTCGTCGCGGTCATCGCGGCGGATTGGCGGCAGCTTGAGCGTTGATTCCGGATAGAGGGAAAACCAGCGGTTCGTGGCGTAAAGGGGAACATGCGGCAAGAAAAATCCGGTCGCCAGAAAGAAGGGCTGTTCCGCATCATTCTTCACGCCTTGAGTTGCCGGCCGCTGTGGTTCGGCTGCCGCTGCTCCCTCCTGCTGCAACCTCTCCACCGTCCAACTCGCGACATGCCAGTCTCCTTTGTCTTCGTCTCGATGCGGGAATTCTCCCCAGTCCACCAGCCAGTGGCCGCTGGGAGTCTTCACCAGCGGCTGCTTCGGTCGCGCGAGCAGATTCACTCCCGGCCCGTGAACTTGCACCTCGTGTTTGGTGTGCGACTCCGGATAGTGATAAACCTTACCGGTCATCGCCGTCCGGTACCCATGCTTGGCGAAGTATTGGGGCAGCGACTCGGTCTTCTGCAGCTCCGGAACCTCGCGCATCCAGGGCGCGAGTCCATAGACGCCCGTCGTTGAGGGTCGTAGCCCCGTGAGCAGGCTGGTCCGCGAAGGATTGCAGAGCGGAGCCTGACAATGGGCATTGGTAAATAGCGTCCCTCGTTTCGCCAGGCGGTCGATATTAGGAGTCTGAACTTGAGAATGTCCTTCCAGGCAGCCGACCCAGTCGTTGAGATCGTCGATGCAAATCATCAATACGTTGGGCCGCTTGGTCGACTCTGGCGCGTTCGCCGCGGCGGGCTGGTGCTCGGGATTCTCTTCTTCGCCGCGGGCTGGCCTCGCCACCAGCAGCAAGCAGAATGCCATCAAGGTGACGCCGAGAATACTCGGCCTGTCGATTTCGTTTCTCCGAGGTTGTGCTTTCATGGTCGTCAGCCGGATTCTCATTTAACAAATCGATCGGGTCGGAGGGGAGCGATATCCATACTAGTCTCGCCACGGACAATCCCTTCGGCCACCAGCTTTCCTGTAATTGGCCCCTGAGTCAGTCCCAGCATGCCGTGGCCCGAGGCGATCCAGACCCGCTTTGAGTTCGGCGTGGGACCAATCATCGGAATACCATCGGGGGCCATCGGCCGCAGGTGGCACCATTTGGAGCGAACCGGGGCATCCTCAATGCCTTCGATATAGCGCGCCGCGCCTGTCGAGAGTTGCTCAACGCGGGCCGGCAAGCGCCGGAAATTGAATCCGCTCAACTCCATGGTCCCTGCCAAGCGGATGAAGTCGTCGATGGGCGTTACAAAAACCCGCTCCTCCACAAATAGGGTCGGCGCGTTGATCTTGGGCGTGGTTGACTCCAGGTCGAGGTGGTAACCCTTGCCGGGCTGAATCGGCAATCGCAGATCGAGGTCGGCTGCCAATTGCGGTGTCCAGGCCCCACCAGCGATCACGGTGTGATCGGCTTCCAGGATCTCCTCGCCCACGCTGATTCTAACGGGACCGCTGCCGTTTGCCGCGATGCGCGATACGGAAGTGTGCTCGCGAATCTCCACTCCGGCAGCCTGCGCCGCCGAGCTCATCTCGGTGACGAAGTTGGCCGGATTGCAGTAGGCCGATTCGTGAAATTGAACCCCGCCCGCCACGGGCGTTGTCACGGCTGGTTCCATCCGATGGACCTCATCGGCACCGACCTCCCTCCAGGTGAATCCCAATTCCTCCAGCATCTCGGCTTCGTGTTTCACCTCCTTGAGGCTCGATTCCTCTCGACAAACTTCCAGTCGTCCGGAACAGTGGTAGCCAAAGTCGAAGCGGTCTTTGAATTCCTCAAAGAGTTCGAAGCTGGCATGACCAAGCTGAGTCAGCACCTCCGTGGCGCGACGAACCCGGGCAGGGCTGCAGGCGCGGTGAAATTGCCATAGCCAGCGGAGCAATCCGCCGTCCCAGCGGAGCGGAATGTAAAGCGGGCTGGACCGTTTCAGCAGGAGGCTCAGGTTGCGCCAAATGACGCCGGGATGATTGAGCGGCATATGGCCTGGGGTAATCTGGCCGGCATTGCCCTGAGAACTGCCCGAGCAAATCTCATTCTTTTCCAGGAGCGTGACCTGCTGGCCCATCTCGGCGAGATAGTAGGCGCATGAGACGCCGATGACGCCTCCACCGATGACCACGACACGCGACTCAGACATTCCTGGCTCCGCAATTTCTCTCGACCGGCAGGCTGACAGCAAGCCTGTTACCGCCAATATAGGCGGCCAGACGGCAGGCGAGAATGGACCCGCCCCGAGCGTGTTTCCCGGGCGACTTTTTGGTAGCCGTCGATGGAGTTTTGTGGGAACTCACTCTGTCTCGGTTCTGTTCGGCTTGTCGGTGAGTTGTTGGCCCCAAATTCGATACATGTTCGGCGGCTGTTCGATATTCTTGCGGAATTCGTTCGAGAACTCCGGGAACGAGTTCCCCCAGATAGGTGGCGGCGGCTGACATGTTTCTCATTCCTCCGATCGTGTTGGTAGCCGGTCGGGAAGCGAACCTCAGCGACCGACGACGCTCTCGATCGGTTCTCTCGGCACGAAAAAACCCACGCGGACTCGGACGGCATTCTCAGCCGAGTCCGCGCGGGCTCTTGTTGATACCTGAAGAGGTTGGCTCTTTAAGGCCGGATTGTCTTCGAGGCTCTGATCGATACCGCGGCGCGAATAAGCGGATTGTTTTGCCGGTTTGAATTCAAAGCTGGCAGGCACACCGGCGTACGAAATTCACGCTTCCCAACCTACCAATTCTCGGCGCAAAGTCAATCTTCAAAATCGTCCACTTGGTCCGCCGATTGCACGAGTTCGAACATCGTTCCCACGTTGTTCCACTTTGTGTTTTGGTGTCCTCAGTATCTAAATCGCTTCGAGGAGCAAGAACAGAGCGACAGAGGGCGATGTGAGAATGAACCTCGATTTGCTGACAAGCCTGCCTGTGTGAGGTCGTACTGCGTGGCGCTGGGTAGGGCCGATTCGAGGCCCTCCAGCGGATCGCTCGGGTAATTTTTCCCGTCAGCTCCCTGGTTTCCACCACCGCGACGGGTCGCTTCTCCTGGAAAACCACGATGGAGGTTCGCGGCAATTTCGCGGATAATCTGGTGGAGAGAAGCCGGCTTCCGCCGGATGACTCGTTCGGCTCGTCAGGTATGGTCTCCCCGTTATTGGTATCGCGTGTCATTGACAAGTAGCGGACCCAAAACGATCATAAGGGATTCGGATTGGTTAATAATTGACAGGCAAGGTGGCCCCAGGCAAGGCACTCCCTCAGCACGGAATTCATCGTGGGGCCCCAGGCGGAACTCGATCGTCTTCCAATGCAACCCATCCGCTCACCGCGTCGAGTGGATCGCTCTCCAGACGGCTGGCCTGATCCGGGAACAATACGCGCCGGTCGCATCGTGACAGGATGTCGATCGCAGAGAAGGAACGTCCGTTGACGACAAAGCGATCGGCAATCCGCGGGGTCATCTATAACTGGATTACCTATCTGTCTCAGATAGTAATCGTCTTCTACGCGACCCCTATCTACGTTCGAGAACTCGGTCTGGAACGGTACGGTGTGTGGACGCTGATTATGTCGTTCACCGCCTGGTACGTGTTGGCCGACTTCGGACTCCGCGGAGCGGCTGTCAAATTCATCTCGCAATTTGAGGCCGAGGACAATCATCGTGCCATCGACCAAGTGGTCGTCACGGCGATTGGTATCTACCTCGTCTTCACTCCGATTTTGATGCTCGTGGCGGGCGCCGTCGCCTGGTATTTTCCAACTTGGTTCCCCACCGAAACCCAGACCGATAGCACGGTTCGCATGGTGGTCTTCGTTAGCGCCGGCGCGGTGGCCGTTAATCTGCTCGGACAGGTGTTTGATGCGGCGTTGATGGCGCTACGTCGATTCGATCTGGTCAATATTGGCGCCCTGGGATCGCAGGTCCTGCAAGCGACGCTCATCGTCATCGCGGTCCAGAATGGCCGCGGACTCTTGACCATGTCGGCGATCGTGTTTGGTGTCACATGCCTCAACCAGCTGTACCGCTTTGTGATGGCCTACAAAGTGCTGAAGGGCATCTCGCTGAGACCGAGCAATTTCTGTAAGGACCTGCTCTGGAAACTCGGCTGTTTTGGCGGTCTCAGTTCCATTCAGATCATCGCCCGCGAGGGCGCCATGCCGCTGGGCAATCTGTTCATCGGAAAGATCCTCGGTGTCACCCTGGTTCCCTTCTTTTCGATCGGTGGTCAATTGGCCGACTATGGAGCTCGTCTCGCCACGGGAGTCGCTGGGCCGCTAATGCCGGTCGCCAGCCAACTCGACACGCTCGGTCGCGAAAAGATACTAAGGCGGGCCTTCACCCTGGGCACCAAGACGCTGCTCGCCATGGGGCTGATCATGGCAATCGTCCTGATTTCGGTCGGTTACCCGTTGATCATGTACTGGATGCCCGACGACCTCAAGAAGGGCGGGAATATTGCCGATTTCGCCGGCGAAACGTATCCGATCTTGTGCATCCTTCTACCGGCCTACGTCTTTCGCATGGTCGGGCTGGGATCGAGAAGCATCCTAATGGGTACCAACCGCATGTACTTCTTGGGCGTCCTCGGTCTCATCGAAATTATCCTGACGGTTACCGTGGGCCTCGGCTTGCTGAGATACATGGATTGGGCGGGTGGCATGGCGTTGGGAATTCTCGTGGCCCAATTCATCACCAGCGGAACCGCCATCCCCATTGCCACGGCACGAGTGGTCGATGTTTCGTTCGGCAAATTCCTACAGACGATCATTTGGCCGGCATTTTCTTCGGCCATGCCCGTGGCTGCCGCCGGTTGTGCCGTGTGGTACTTCAATAATTCCGGCGGACCGCTGGCGGCCCAGAACGTCTACCATGTGATCTTCCAGGCCTTGGGCATCGGCTTGATCGGGGCGCTCAGTATGTTCTTCCTCTGCTTCGATCAGCATCTGCGCAACGACATCCTGTCGTCCTTCATTGGCAAGAAGTTCTTGAAGTCGCCCACCGGAAGCCTGCTCTTGGCACTTCCCATCAGCAAGCAACTGCTCACCCCGCTACTGACGCACACAGGACGGGGAAAACCGGCGGCGACCGAAGGGGAAGGGTCCACCGGCGGCGACGAGACTGAAACTGACGAGAGCGGCAACCGCGAGGCCTGATCCGCCCCGGCTCTCTGCTCAGTCGGCCTTCGGGAAGCGGGACAGCCCCAAGGCATCGAGATCGTGCAACATCAACGGCATAAAGCAGGTCGCGTTGGTGAACGCCTTGCCGAAATCCGACACTCCGTTGCGATAGAAGTAACCCATCGCCGCGTGGCGTAACGATTCGCGGTGCCGGTGCGCGGGATCGAGTCGACAACCATAGGCCAGCCCATCGCCGACGATGCTGAAGGTGCCAGGCCGGCCGACGTCGCGTCGGCTGTGACACTCTGAATAGATGAAGCCCTGGTCTCGCGGCACGTAACAGGTCCGCCAGATGAAGTCGCAATTCTTGCGAATGGTGGTGCGGATGTCTGGTCGCGGTTGTGCCAGATCGTAGAGTTTCAGGCCATGTAACAGCACCCCGGTCATGAAGGTCTTGCTGCCCCAGCAGCGATTGTCGTGACGACACTCGTTCGTGTCGATCCAATGCCCCCAGCCGCCGGTGTCGGGCGATTGGGTCCACATCGCCATGTCGGCCATCAGTTTGGCGCCGTTGAGATGAAACGGGTTGCCGGTGGTGCCGTGAGCGCCCATCAGAGCCACGATCGGCCAGCCGATGTTGCGCTCGGCATAGTAGTGGAAGTCGGTGGTGCCGGCGGCCAGGCGATCGGCAATCTTGCGTCCGGTCTCCAGGTAGCGCCGTTCGCCCGTCAAGGCGTAGAGCACGAAGTGGCCGCGACACCAGGTGTGGCCCGTGCCGCTGACGCCTTCGTTGAAGAGCGTCATATTTTTCCAAGCCCGCGGAAAATAGCCGCCCGTGTGACCCGTCGCGTGAGCCCATACCTCGCCGGCATCGCGGCCGTAGTGTTTTGTATCGACGTCGGCGTTGTGCGACTCGGCTTGCACGGCTCGCCGCAACATGGCCAGGTTGCCGGTGCGAGCAAAATTGGCCGCCAGCGCCCATTGCGTGTCGTACTCGATATTGCCCCAGTTGAACTTTCGCTCGCCAAACCAATCGCCGAAATTCATGAAACCATACTCGCGAACCGATTCGCGCCGCTCCAGAAAAGTCTGGAAGGCGCGATCGAGATTGCGCTCGTAGACCTCGAAGCGGCCGGCTTGTCGCGGCACCATCGGCCCGAAGGCGCCGCTCTGGCAATACCAGGCGGGTGAGCAGGCGGCAAACAACGGCTGCTGCCAGTGGGCAGCGTCCGCATAACGGCCGCCCTCTTCCCGGGGATCGAAATCGACGACAAACTCGGTCGTGAGACGGACGCCGGTCCGCAGCTTGTAACGTCCCTGGTCGCACCAGTAGTAGAGCTTCGTCAAGTCATCCGCCGACGCGCCCGCGTATTGATCGGCCGGGAGCTGCGGCAGCAACTCAATGACAACGGCATCCTCTTCCACCGCGAAGCCCTTGGGGTACAGCTGCCAAAAATCGCGGACGTGAACCGCTAACTGGCCTGGCACCAGCAGCCAACCGGTCGCGCGACGACCATCTCGCGGAGACTTTTGTTCCTGGGACACCTGCGGGCCTGCGATCTCGGCGGTGCGCCCTTCCGGCGTCGACTCGATGACAAAGCGGAAGTCTTCGTCCTGCAGCAGCCGTTGGCCCTGTCCTAATGAGCGCGGCTGGTCGTCCGCACCAACCCTGACCTGCTTCGGCGTGACCGGAATTCGCAAGCGGAGAGTGCCAATCTGATTCATCTCCGGCTCCGCCACATCGTTATCCAGCGAAAACACGACTCGCACGGTCGGCCGTCCGGCATGAAAATGAAGCCGGCAGAGGTAACGTGTGTAGCCTGTGCCTTCGGCATCGGTCAGGCGCCCGCGCACCCGCACGGTGGTCCGCAGCGGCCCGGCGTCCTCGATCACGACTTCATCGGGCGGCGCGTGCGCCGACGAATAGACGAGGCCCTCGGCGTCGGTGACCTCAAAACCACAGCGAGCCATATCGGCGGTCGTCAGCGTCTGGCCGTTCCACGAGATGTTCGCAAACGGAGCGAAACCCTGCTCGAACGATTCGACGTCGATCAACATTGGGCGAGCCGAGCCTTGGCTCTCGAGACGAGCGGCCACGCCGCATTGCAAGGTGTACTGCACCCCCTGATCCGCGCGGGTCGTGGCGTTGAAGTCGACCAGCAGCCACTTCACATGCACTCCGTCGGTATGCCGGGCAAGAACCGTAAATTGAGCCGGCACTTCTTCGCCTGCCGAATCGAGCAGCCGACACGTGTGGGGATCGACCAGCACGCCCTGCGGCAGCGGAACGCCGGAAGAGACGGGCCACTCGGCGCGTGCCCGGTCGGTCGGTTCTTCCACTCGCAGTTCGATATCGGTCACCCCGGGCGCTGACAATTTTCCACCGTGGTGTTGGTAATGTTCCAACGGGTCGGCGTGCAGAACGTAGGACTGAAAGGCCGTCTGACTGGCCAGCGTCTCGGTACTGCTAATTTCCAGTTGCGCCCTACCATCGATCACATCGCGCGGCAGCATGACGCGATGATTGTTCACCAAGCCGCGTCCCTCCTCGATGACGCGGTCGCCAAGGCGGATCACACCATCCGCCGGGCGGTTGGTGGTCCAGGCGATCATGATCGAATTGTCCGCGTCGCCATATCCGCTTCCATCCAGTCCGTGATGATGCGAGGCGGCCAGATTCTCAATCTTTAGCGGTGGACTATTTGGCATTTGATGCAACAAACAGACGCTGCCAAACGTAACGGCCGAACTATCCTGGGCCGTGGCAATGCGAATCGCTTCGCCCTCGTGCAGTTCGACGGGACGCGGCGAAACGAACATCACCTGTCCCGTCCGCGGCTGGTCGGCCACGATGGTGCCCAATTCGCGATCGCCAATCGCAACGTCGAGTCGCTCCACACCGCCGGACGAGTCGTGCATCACCAGAGCAATGTGGTAGCGGCCCGCCGTAGGGCTGGCCCAGGTGAGCGATGCGCCCTGGCGGGCTTTGCCGTAGAAGTCCCCATTCATCAAGGCTTGGAATCCTTCAACTTCCGCGCCGTCGGCCGGCAGCCGCACCGTCTGCGGATCGTGCGAGACTTCGTAAGACAACTGCGCGAAGTTGGGGATGGCCAGCGGGGTAAATTTTTCTTGAGCAGAGCAGGGCAGGGCGGCAACCATCGCGAAGGCAAGAATAATCAGCACGAGTCCCCATCGCTGCGACTTGCCGCCAAGTCTATTCGACAGAGGACACGCAAGCGCAAGGCGGCCGCCGAGGGCGGGAGGGTCTAGAGAGATCATGGAACGGCAGGAATCCATTCAGGAGGCGGGATCAACGTTTCGTCAGGAAGGCAAAGGCGGCAGACCGGATTGAGAGCCCCGTCCGCGCGAGGAAAACGTAGCTCTTTATTCTACCCGGAGCCAATCCGGCCACCTATGCGAGTCTCGCCGACCGAAAGATATCGGTCGCTCCAGCCTACTCCTTAGACGTAAGCGCATTCCCGGGACAGATCCTGTCGGAAATCGTTTAAAAAAGCGTCGATCGCCACTCTCGCTTACCGCGGCATGAGTTCGTGTCGATTGACAAGAATCATCTCCTAGAGAGCCTCGGAGTACTTGTCATCGTCAACGACCCCTTGCTCACGAAGGATTTCTTGCACCTCGTCCCGTCCCATGGCCTCTCTCCAAACGGTGAGCCAGGCGACCGTATCGACTTCTTGAAATCCAGGACTTTGGTAGCCGGCGGCCTGGGCCAATGTCCAACTGCGGATGTTGTTGTGGATTTGCGTCTTCTCCTCGAGCTTGTCGTGCCGATCGCACCATAGGTGCCATCGAATCAGATCGCCAACAAGTTGCCGCCCGTGGCGCTGATTCCAGGCGACAGCGGGCACAAACAAGGGACCACCCGACCAGGGAACGTCCGTCGCTTCGCCGTCAAAGCGGCATTGTTCCACAATGGCTTGGGAAACTTTTTGGTGCCTTTTCGGTCCCTGCAAGGCTATCGCCGCCAGATAAGCGGCCGCCTGTCTTCGCACATTTTGATCCTCGGCGGTGGCCATCGCAGTCGTCAGCTCCGCGGCCTCGATGTCGCGGAGTCGGGGAGCGATAGCCGACTGCAAGAGGGGGAACGTGAGACTGAGTTGCAGTAGTTTTTCGGGCGAGGCCGGTTGGTTGGTCCGATCAAGCTCCGCAAGAATTCGCAGACCAAAGGGACGTTCTAGAGCGGGAAATTGCTGAAGCAGCGGGGCGTTTTCGACAATCTCTTTCATCGACTCCATCATCGCCAGGCTGCCGGCGGCGGCCCAAGTACGCACAAGCATCGATTGCTGCGGGTCGCGATGAACTCGACGGAGAGTCGCGGCGGCCTCCGCTCCGCCGATTTCCGCCAAGCAGGCGATCGCCCAACCGCGACGCTCCAGGTCGTTGCCTTCGATCGCTTCGCCGGAGAGCAAGGGCACGGCTTCATCTCCCAGGGCGACGAGTGCGGCGACGGTCCGGTCCGCCTTTTCCGCATCACTCAACCTGGCGATCAGCTTTCGCACAACGGACGGATCGTCTTGGCGAGTTCCCACCTCTTTCCGGCTCGGTGAAGTTTGCGGTGGCGGTGGCTCGTCCGCTACTGCGATTTCTAGTGCCGCCAGGGCCCAAGCGATCAGCAGCAGGCTCGTCCCAGTGCGTCTTCCAGGGAACCGTTTGCGACGTACGGCCACGAAGGCGAAGCCGGCCGTCAGCAGCATGGCGACCAACCAGGATCGCTTTCGAGGTCCAAAATACGAGGTCTTGTCAGGCTCTTCGTCGGCCGAATCGAGATCGCTCGATGACAACGCTTCGAGGTAGACAACCCCTTCGAGCGGCGACTTGGCGGCGTGCTGCTTGGCGTCGTACAAGTCCGGCGTATTGCGACGCGCGGACATCATGTATTCACCAAATCGCAGATTCTGTCGGGCCAGCACATCACGAGGAAAATCTCCGTCGATAACCGTCAGGGTCATCATTTTCAACTCGGCCAGCACGTTGTCGATGGTCCGCTGGCGTTCGGCGGCCAAAGCCTCTTCATGCAAACGGTCGATCCGCGGGCCTCGCAGTCCCATCCGTTCGCCGATTCTGAGCAGCACCTTTTCCCTTTCCTCGTGAGGCAGAGCAAGCTCACCGCTTTGAAGTGCCATCAAATCGGCGGCGAACAATTCCTTGGCCGCGCCATTGTGTGGCTCCGGTTTCCGACTTTGAGGAAGCCAAGTTTGGTACGAGTCCGGCAGATTCTTGGCCTTTCCGCCGATGATCCGCAGGGGAAGCGGCCCCGTTACGTTTCGATAGAGATCGTCACCCGAGATCTGTCGGACCACGAACTCGGAGGGAATATCACGGACGCGGCGGGGCCCCTCGGCCAACACATAGACGACGTTTCGCAATTCGCCCTCGTTAAAGGTGGACAGACGCATTGGCACGACCAGATTATCAACCCGAAAGCGAAATCCCATCGCTTGGACGTGGCCGTCGAAGGACGAGCCCGGAGGAAGTTCCTCGTTCACCTCTCGCTGACCAGGCTTGGGGTCGGCGCCCGCCTTTTGTCCGACCTTGGTCTTCACGGCCACAAAACACCAACCCTCTTCGACATAGTCGTCGCATGCCGAGTCCATGCCGTCGGGATATTGGAACCCATGGTTGTCCATCCAGCGTTTGAGCGCGGCGGCGCTCCCCGCCTCCAGAACGGCGACTTCGTACATGCCGACCGCCTCCTGGCGAATCACCCGCACCCGATCCGCTTCGTACTTGAGCCCTGCATCGGCCTCCACCTCATCGGTCACAGGTCCGTCATCGTAACCGCGTGATTTTCCCCACCATCGCATGTCGACAACCACTTCCGGCGGATCGACGGCCGCGGCCAGATGGGAAAAGATGTGGTCGGGCATCTTCCGCATCGCCGGCGGCGAGGGGAAGGGAATTAGCATGCCAAACTCGTCAATATTGCCCGTAAAGCCGGGGCGGAGCACGATCGTCTCGACTCCGTCCTTGAAGAAGACGTAGGTCTGCTGTAGACCGATACGTTCTATCGGAACCTGCTCTCCCAGATAAACCGGTGGCACCATACCGCAAGGGTCGGCCCAGGAGACGCCCGGCCTCAGTGCCGCGGTGGCTAGGATGAGGATTGCCAAGAACAGCCCACAGGATCGTCGCCATTTAGTCTTCATGATTTCCCTCCACGAGTTCGAGTCGTATTTGAATCTTGCCGAGGCAGTCCTTCTGACCGTCGCTGATCCAGACTTGTCCCAGCGACTTCCAATCCGCTCCGCTTCGTTGAACCGCGAACCACGGTCCGGCCACAAAATGGACCCCTTCGAGTCACAACCGCGTCCAGAGGTGTTCGAGCCCGACACGTTTGACCGTGCCGCTGGTAACAAGCGGTTGCAGATTGCCTTCGTCCATTTCGAACACATGCCGGCGATCGAGCGGGACCCGGGTTGGCGGCAAACTGACTCGGACTTCGTTCTGCTCGTCGACGAGCCGAATCGCCACCGTGGCGTGGGTACGGCTAAGCTGCTGCCTTAGAAATTGGCGGTGGCGCGAGTCGAGAGTCGATCCGGAATCGAAATTCAAGAATTGCTCGGTCTGCCGACCGAAGTAGAGCAGCGTTTCCAAGGCCAGGTTGCTCTCGTCCAACGGGCCCGTCGCATAGGACCGCAGCAACTGGCGGAATTTGTCCGCGGTCAATTTCTTGGTCGGATGACGGCTCAACGCGCAGCCCGAGGCACACAGCTGTTGGCCATGGGCGTGAAAATGAGCCCTCTTGTCGTGAACATATCGCCGTTCTGTCGGGCGGGGGCCAAACTTCTCGGTGGACTCTGGCGACTTATCCGTCGCTGGCAGCGCATCTGTGAACGCGACGGCCGGGATGAGCGGATCCACTGTGTTGGTGGCGGCTCGTGCGACCGGAACCACGACATTCGGTATCGCACCTTGCCTGCGGGGCTTTTCCGTGGCGACGGCCCAGCAGGCAATCGACAACAACAGCGCAAGGCCAACGGCCTTTAGTCCTCTCATCGCGCACCTCGGCAATGGAATCAGGGGCCCCATGAGAACGCGGCGTCGCTCTCAACAAGCGACGAACGCGCCGCAGCAATCAAGGACGAATCGTCTCGTCACAAAGCTGTAGACGACCCCCGCTCTTGGATAGTTCCACGGAGACTTGAAAAAAATGCCCGAATCGAGAGCGACAGGTTGCCGAAGTCGGCGGCGGCGCGCGAGAATGGTGTACGTCGATAACAAGAGTGTGCCAAGAAGAAGTGCCCGTTACCAAGCTCGATGTAGGACCCGCTAGCAGGAGTCAAGCAACCATGCCACGGAACATAATCCAAGCCGTGTTCTTGCCCGCCGCGCCGGAGCGAGTCTACGACATGTATCTCGACGCCGAGCAGCACGCGGCTTTCACCGGTGCTCCGGTCGACATCGATATGCGAGCGGGCGGCGAGTTTCGCGCTTTTGACGGCATGCTGACCGGCACGTTATTGCAGCTCGTGGCGGGACGACTCATCGTGCAGTCATGGCGATCGGGCAACTGGCCGAAGGAGGCGATCGACTCGACGTTGACACTCTCTTTTTGGTCGGAGGGAGCCTCCGGGTCGGAAGGAGAGGGGACGCGTATTGAGCTGGTCCACGCGAATGTGCCCGAGGTCGATTTTTCGGGCGTCAGCCAAGGCTGGGAAAGGTATTACTGGACGCCGTGGCGAGAGTATCTACAATCGAGGGGGTAGGCCGCTGGAGTTCTTTGTTGGCGCTAGCTGGAGGCAGGTGACATGGCTCCCATGAAACGACCGTCCCCCTCGCGCGTCGAGGGCATGACCGAAACACTCTCGCTAGAAACGGCGGCGCGAAGATTGCACATCTCGCGCAAGAAGGTGCGCCAGCTACTGGGCGCGGGCGAACTCGACTTCGTTCAGATTCGCGGCCGGTTCCGCGTACCGCGAGCATCGCTGGAACAATTTCTGACCAAGGATGCGTCGGCAGCGGCCACTTCCCGCTAGGCCCAATCGACCCCGCTGGCTTTCTTGGCGCGGTCCTTGAATTCGCCCAGCACGCCCCCGATGACATCCCATCCTTCGGCGCGACGAACTTCGATGTCGCCGTGCTCATTGATGCGGATGATGCTGTTGTCTTCCACGCCCGCGGCATGCAGATCCTTATCCTCCATCTCGTCCGGATGGAGCATCTCACGAAGGTCGGCGCCGGTCATCTCGATGAATTTCATATCTCAGCCCTCAGGCGGTGGTAAACAAGTTCGATTGCTGGTCCCGGCACGCGTTTGCTGGCAAGCAGAACGACGCGGACGACGTTCTAGATCCATCTAGGATAACTTCACTCGAACCGCTTCGCAAAGGCGCTGCATGGTGGCCACGTCGAGTTGCTCGGCGCGGGTATCGGGACCAAAGCCCATCTCCTCCATGATCTCGTCGACTTGCGGTTTATCGAGACGCTTTTTCATGGCCGCGATCAACACACTCCGCAAGAATTTTCTTCGATGAAAGAACATCGATCGGACAAACTCGTGAAAGAACGAAAGATCGGGAATCTGGGAGCGTCGTTCTTCGTTGACACGAATGTGCAGGATCGCCGAATCGACCTTCGGCCGCGGCCAGAAGACGGTCGGAGCCATGATGCGGACCAGTTCGATGTCGCACTGACTCTGCATCCAGATACTCAGTGCACTGTAATCCTTCGTCGACGGGGCAGCCGTCATCCGCTCGGCCAATTCCTTTTGAATTGTGACCGTCATCGAACGCGGCACGATCGGGCAGGAGAGCAGATTCGAGATGACCGGCGTGGCCACGTTGTAAGGCAAATTGGCCACTAGTTTGAGCTGTCGGTCCGGGCCATCGGCCAGCCGCTCGGTGAGCGTGTCGATGACCATCGGCGCGAAGTGATTCTTGTTCTTGAGCGCGTCTCCCTTGAGCATGGTGACGTTTTCAAAATCGAACAGCTCTTCGCCGGCGACAATCTGCAGCCGCTCGTCGATCTCGACCGTCACGATGGCGGCGGCTCGCTGCGCCATGAGAGCGGTGAGAGCGCCGGTACCGGTGCCGACTTCCAACACGACATCTTGCGCCTCCAACTGCGCCGACTCGACCAGCAGCTGCTGCAGGTTCATGTCGATGAGAAAGTTCTGCCCGTGCCGCGAGGCAGGCTCCAGGCCGACTTCGCGGAAGCGCTGTCTCAGGTAACTGACGGTCTGACGCTGGGGCCCAGAAGCTGGCATGGAAAGTGACGATTCGCGTGAATTGGTGGAAATGGCGGTTGGAAACTTGTTCGACAGAGATGAAAGCTCGATCGCGGGCAACAAGCCAAGCGACTTGCTCAACAGGTCATGACTTGCCGAGAGCCTTCTGAGCGTACTTGGCCAACATGTCGGTTTCCAGGTTGACGCGGCCACCCAGCGGCAGCGTGCCGAGCGTGGTGACACTCAGGGTATGAGGAATCAATTGCACACTGAAGCGGTCGCGTTCGACTTCGACCAGGGTGAGACTGACTCCGTCGACGGCGATCGATCCCTTGGAGACCATCTGCACTCCCAACGGCTCGGGAAAGCGAAACCAGAGATTCGACCACTCGCGATCGTCTTGACGCTCGTCCAAGGTGCCCACAGCGTCGACATGGCCGCTGACGAAGTGCCCGCCCAGTTGGTCTCCTACCCGGAGCGAACCTTCTAAATTCACGCGGCTATCGACGGCCAATTCTCCGAGGTTCGTGCGGGAAAGGGTTTCGGGCCCCGCTTCAAAAGCGAGCCGCGACTGATCGATCTCGACAACGGTCAGGCAGCAGCCGTTAATCGCCACGCTGGCTCCCAACTCCACCCCAGCGGCGATCCCGCCGGCATCGATGACGAGACGGCGACCGGGCGGTTGCTCGACAACCTCCGTAATGACGCCCAAATGTTCAACAATGCCAGTGAACATCGAATTCGACCTAGGTAATGAAATGTGAGAACGCGACAACCGATGCCGACGTTCTAGAAGAGCGATTCCGGGTTTTCGCGGCGCCGCATGACCCGCAGCCAAGCGAACTTCAGTAGCGGATAGATGGCAAACGAGCAGGTCAGGATCGGCACCGAGTAAAACGGCACCAGCAGCACCAACACGAGCGCAAACACCAAACCGACCACGTGCGGAAAACTGCGATTGCCGCGCAGGAACTGGCTGACAACATGCGGGTATTGGAGGCGAGAGACCATCAGCAACCCCAACAGGGCCGCGAAAATAGGTAGTCCCCACTGCAGCGCCTCATCGAGCCGCTGGAGTGAATCGCCTTGACGAATTTCATAGAACAACAACGCGAAGCTGACCACCGCGGCCGCCGCGGCCGGCACAGGCAGGCCGCTAAACCACATGTGGTCGTCGTCCTCGGAGGTCTCAACGTTGAATCGCGCCAACCGCATCGCCGCGCAACAGGCAAACGCGGCGGCGATTACCCATACCGCGTAACGATGCGATATCGTGAACAACGTACACATCTTTACTAACAGAAACGCCGGCGCAACACCGAACGTCACCAAATCGCAGAGGCTATCCAACTGCGCTCCAAAATCGCTCTCGCTGCGGGCCAGCCGCGCGACATGGCCATCCAGAACATCGAAGACCATGGCCAGAAAGATCAGACAAGCGCTGACCATAATGTTGTGCGTGTCGTCGGTTGGATCGAAACGAAACCGCTGCGCCCGCTCGATGATCGGACTCGGATCCGCGCCGGCTTCAGGGGCCACGATGCGGGCCGTGACAACGATGGCATAAAAACCACAGACCAGATTGGCCAGCGTAAATAACGTCGGCAAGACGGCGACGGTGCGAATCCGCTTCCTCATGGCGTGCCCCCCATGGTCGATTGCGGACGGTCTTCGTAACGAGCCAGGATATCGAGTCCCGCGCGAATTTTCTGGCCTTCCTTACAAACAATGGATAGCCGCTCGTCGTCGGGAATAATCATTTCCGTGCGGGATCCAAGTTTGATCATGCCGAATTTGTGCCCGACCTGCATCTCCTCGCCAGGTCGTAGCGAGCAGACGATGCGGCGGGCGATGGCCCCGGCGATTTGGCGGACGACCATGCGGCGATAGGGCGGGGCGGTCTCTTCCAGTCCGATCCACATATTCTCGTTCTCAATCGCGCTATCGGGATTCAAGGCGTTGAGAAACTTACCAGGATGATAACGCAACTCAATCACGCGACAATTCGACGGAGCGCGATTGATGTGAACATTGAAAATGGACAAGAAGACGCCGATTCGCACGGCCGGCCCGCCGACGAAGTCGTGGTGCTCGAGCTTGGAGATATCGACAACCTTGCCGTCGGCCGGAGCGATGAGCAGTCCCGGTTCGTTAGGGACCCGTCGCGGCGGATCTCGAAAAAAGTAAAACACCCACAGCAAGACGACGAGAGGACCGAGCCCGATCCACCACAAGTGGGGCCAGAGGACGGCCGGCAGCACGGTCAGGATCGCCAACGGCCAACCCATGATCTGAGTTTCGGCCAACCCCCAGCGAGCGAGCGGGATGTTCTCACGCCAACCAAAGCGATCGGCCTCGGCCGGCCAGTCGGCAGTGCAAAGATTGCGAACGTACTTCAAATCGCGAGGATCGAGGATCTCATGGGGGCTTCCCTCGGCATCGCCTTCACGCAGGGCAGCCATTCGCTCGACGTAACCCCGACGGAACGTCTTGAGATACCAGCGTCGAAATCGACCCCAAGCCAGTTCCCGACGATAACAGAAACCGCTGCCCGGCTGCACGCTGGTAACGTTCTCTGGCAGCGGCACCACCTCCGCACGCTCTTCGACTACCGAGGATTCCTGCATGTCACGCTTATCGGTTCGGCCAAGAGGGCGAGCTAGGGAGAAAGGAGCAAAAAGGAGAAGAAGAAGAGGCCGGCAAAAATGTCTTACCACACGGTCAGTAGTCCGTCGGCCCGCGGCGAAAACCCAAGGATTCATCGTACCTCTTGCGCGAGCGGCTGAGAAGGTGCGGCCCGGAAGACGAACCGGCGGCCAGCTCTCCGGCGGCGACTCAAGTGTGAGGGGGCACCTCGAACATGGCGAGGCGTCAAGCGTAGGCTCCTACCCACCCGGGGCGGAATCCGGCACAATGAGCGATTCGTTGACTTATGAATATCCGGTTCCGCCCCCGAACTCCATATAACGATTAGGATTGAAGAGAATATGAGTGCCATTGTTGATATTCACGCCCGTGAGATTCTTGACAGCCGAGGTAATCCGACCGTCGAAGTCGAGGTCTCTTTAGACGACGGTTCGGCCGGCCGGGCGGCGGTCCCCAGCGGAGCCAGCACCGGCGTTCATGAAGCCTGGGAACTTCGCGACGGCGACGAATCGCGATATCTCGGCAAGGGGGTCACCAAGGCGGTCGCCAACGTCAACACCGTGTTGGATGGTGAATTGACCGGCATGGACGCGCTCGATCAGGCGGCCATCGACGCCAAAATGATCGAACTCGACGGCACCGAGAACAAGAGCAAGCTAGGCGCGAATGCGATTTTGGGCGTTTCTCTGGCCACGGCTCACGCCGCCGCCCAGCATGCCGAACTTCCGCTCTACCGTTACCTGGGTGGTGCCGGAGCGCGACTTCTGCCGGCGCCCATGATGAACATCGTCAACGGTGGCGAACATGCCGACAACTCGGTCGACGTTCAGGAATTCATGGTCATGCCGCTCGGCTTCGACCGCTTCAGCGACGCCCTCCGCTGTGGTGTGGAAATCTTCCATCACCTCAAGCGCGTGCTACAAAAGCGGGGACTCAACACGGCGGTCGGCGACGAGGGCGGTTTCGCTCCCGATCTGGGGAGTAACTCTGAAGCCCTCGATCTGATTCTCGAAGCGATCGACTCGGCCGGGTACAAGGCGGGGGATCAAGTCCGCATCGCGCTCGATGTGGCGGCCACCGAGTTCTACAACGACGAGACGGGCAAGTACACCATGGAAGGTCGCGATTTTGATTCCGCTGAAATGGTCGACCTGCTGGCCGGCTGGGTTGAGAAGTATCCCATCTGCTCGATCGAAGATGGCTGTAGCGAAGACGACTGGGACGGCTGGAAGCTGCTTACCGAGAAAGTGGGCGATCGTGTGCAACTCGTCGGCGACGATTTGTTCGTCACCAACACCACCCGACTGGCCCGTGGTATCGCCGAGAACATCGCCAACAGCATCCTCATCAAGGTCAATCAGATCGGCACGTTGACCGAGACGATCGAAGCAATCCACATGGCCCACCGCGCCAACTACACCAGCATCTCCAGTCATCGCAGTGGCGAGACGGAGGATGCCACGATTGCCGACTTGGCCGTGGCGCTCGGAACCGGGCAGATCAAGACGGGAAGCGCCTCGCGCACCGACCGCATGGCCAAGTACAATCAACTGCTGCGAATCGAGGAACATCTGGGCGACAACGCTTTGTATGGCGGATCGCTGTTCCCGTTCTAGGCGGCAACGCGTGAGCCGAGTGAGGCCCGCTGTTGGCGGGTCGGCGAGGAGCTATAGCTGCCTTCCTTCCCCCGGAGCCGTATCCTTGTCAGATAAGGATGCCCATTTTGAATCGGCCCTGGTCTATGTGCTGTTGTTCAGCGCGTTTGGCATGTTCATGTTGGCCTTCATGACCGGCCGCTACGAGTATCGACAGACGAACATCGAAAACCGGTTTCGGGGCATCCAGGAAATGCAACGTCGCGCAGGCGGGGCGGAGGCCTCGACACCTATCACGCCGACTGAAGACGAAGGCCTTCTCATCCGTCGGCAGCCGCTGTTCTTTGTGATCGGCAGCGTGATGCTCACCGCCTGGGGCGTTCTGATGTGGCGACGCGCTCGCCGCCGCACCGAGGCGCTTAGCCAAACTCAGGAAAGGTCGACGTGAGCTGGTTTATCGAGGACCCTTCGCCACTGCTCTACCTGACGATCGTCGTGCAGTTGGTGCTGCTGGCCGCGCTCATTCACACCCGCCGCGTGCTGGTCATCGGGATCATGGCGGCCGTGCTCGCTCTGTTGGGCGGAGTCTATCTGATCGATTACCTGGTCGTCACCGATCGCGAAGAAGTCGAGGCGGCGCTCGACGAGATCATCGTGGCAGTCGCCGATAATGATCAGGCACGTGTCCTCAAGGCGATCGCCCCGGACGCGAGCAAATTGCAAGGGCAGGCAACGGCGCTGATGAAGATAGTCAAGGTCGAATCGATCGGCATCGTCTCGGGACCGCAGATCGTCGTCAACCAGCTGATGAGCCCGCCATCGGCGACAGCCGAATTCAGCGTGATGGTCCGCGGAAAGTATGGCAATTTCCCGGGCCAACAGTTGGTGGAAGTGGAACTTCAGTTTGACCGCATCGATGACGAGTGGAAAGCGACCCGTGCGAGTTACGAGTCGCCGACTCAGTAAGCCCACGTAACCAACCGCCGCCGGGCGGCCGACCATCGCTGGAGCCTAACTCTGGCTGACCTGCTTCTCGGCGTTACCGTCGACCACCATGCGGGCTCGGTCGCGGACGATGTCCCCCGTGGCCGCCATGACCACGACGACCGCCGCCCCAGCCGTCACCCCAACCTCCGCCCCAGCCATAGCCGTAGCCGCTGCGGAAGTAGTCCTGGTCGAGGCCCCATTCGACACTTCCTGCGTCTTTATCCCACTGGATGCGTCCGTGGTTCCCCGTCGACCCGGCGGCACCAAAGCCGCCGCCCCAGCCGCCCCAACCGCCGGCTCCCCAGCCGCCACCGCCCCAGCCGCCACCGCCCCAGCCATAGCCGGCGCCGTTGCCGGGCCAGAAACCGGGTGTCCCGGGGCCAAAACCTGGATAGACCGGTCCGTAGGGAGGAATACCCCAGCCGATGCCTGGGCCTCCGACGAAGTGATCACGATGTCCCTTCCCGGAACGTCCTTTCCCACCACCATGACCGCGGCGACCGTGACGGCTGTCGCCGTCGTCATCTTGATCGTCGATATCACGGGCGTGGCGATGATGCCCGCGGCGATGAACACCGTGATAGTCCTCATGAAGTCGACGGCGATACCGTCGGTAGTGATCGAATCCCAAGGTATCGTCACCCCGTTCGTCGTAGGGCTGGAAGAGCAGGGTCGATCCCAGCGCGACCGCTCCGTTGCCCCAGGTCTCCACTGTTGAATATCGGTCAGCGCTGTTGCCAATTCGCAACGTGCTGTTGTTATATCGATACCCGCTCTTCTGATAGTTTCTACCGAAGGCGTAGTAGGCGGTCGGATCGGGCGCGAATTGCGTAACCCTTTTGCCTGTATAGGGATCGTGGGTATAGTCACCCGGCATGAAGAGCCAATTTCCCTCGCCCGCCAAGGAGTTGGTCGCGGTGAGGATAACGACGATTGTGAGGAGGATTCGCATGGAAGTGGCCTTTTCTCGGATGCTGATTCGTCGCTGGTACGTATTAGCGAATCGAATGCCGAACTGACCAATTTCGCGAAAAAAATCCCTCCTCGAAGTTCTTCCCCTAGTCTTTTGGCCTACTGCCTACTCCTTCGACCGCTTGAGGCGTTCGATCATCAGCGTGCCGTGAGGCCCCTCGTTGGGGTCGAAGCGGTACCGCTCGCCCTCGGGAAGTTCGGGCAGATTCACCTTCTCCTTCTCGATGATCTCTTTCATGAATTCTTCGTGAGTCTGCGGCGGCCCTCCATTCTTCGTGCTATAGAGCTGCAGACCTCGATCGATCTTGATCTTCTCGATCTGATCCGTGGCATCGCGATAGGCCGAGAGCGACGACGTAATCAGTCCCTGCCCGTAGTCGGTTCGCTCTTCGAGTGCCGCCACCTTTTCGGTCTTGTCCTGGGCCTTGGATGTTGAGCGAGCCTTGGCAGTGGGCGACTTGGTAGCAGAAGTCGACTTGGCTGGCTTGCGAGAAGACCGCTTCGCCGGTGAACGCGATGATCGCTTCGCTCGGGCTCGCATCGATTCGGCGTCGGTAGCAGGTTTATCCGCGTCGTCGGTCTTTTCGCCCGGCCGCTTCACGAAGTAGGCAGGAGGATTCTCAGCTGCCGCGTCGAGCGCCGCCTGCGCTTCTTCGCTCTCAACGGCCGTCAATTCGGGAGGTCCCGATTCTTGGATGGTCCTCGCGCTAGGTGGTTTGGAGCAGCCACTGCATAGCGTCGCGTAGAGCACCAATAGGACGAGCGGACTCGGGCTGACTTTCTGGATCATCTCAGAACCTCAATAGGGGAAGAGCAGGGACCCGAATAGGGGAAGAGCAGGGACCCGTGGTCTATTCTAACCGCAAGTCCCAGGCTCGCATCTCCTCGGTGACCGCCTCGTGCGTCATGTTGAAATCGAGGGCGGTGAGTGTGACGTAGCCTTGGGCGACCATCGTCAAATCGGTCTCCTTGCCCGCGGTCGAAGGTGGGGGTTCGTTGTTAGCCCAGAAATACGAGCGACCCTTGGGGTCAATGCGTTTCTCGAACTGCTCGCCATAACGCTCGACACCCATCGGCACAACTCGCAACTCGGGCGTTCCCTTCAAAGCGGCCAGCGGGATATTCAAATTATAGAGATGGGGCTCGGGTCCCTTGTGATGCAGCAGCTGCCCGATGATCGTTCCTGCGATCTCGGCCGCCCGCTCGAAGTCGGCGTGCGGGTCGTATTCCAACGAAACGGCGATACTGTCGATGCCAAAGAAGGCCCCTTCGATGGCCGCCGCGACCGTGCCGGAATAGAGAACGTTGATGCCTGCGTTGAGTCCGCCGTTGATGCCGCTGACAACCAGGTCGGGGCGCTGCGGACAGAACTCAGCAACGCCAATCTTCACACAGTCGGCCGGGCTACCCTCAACGGCCCAAGCACGGTGGCGATCGCCTTCAAATATCTCCTTACAGATCAGTGGGCTCAGATATGTAATCGAGTGGCCAACTCCGCTCTGCTCGACTGCCGGCGCCACCAAGCAAACGTCGCCCAGCTTTCGGGTTTGCTGCTCCAAGGCGGCGAGCCCCGGGGCATACACGCCGTCGTCGTTAGTCAAGAGAATCTGCATGGTCTCGATGGATTGCGTAATTCTGTACTAATTATCCGAAGCCTGCCTGTCCGCCGGAAACCGCCAATTTCAGTTTCTAGTTCCCCGTGTGGTCGACAATCAACGCGTGGGAAGCTGCAACTGAAAGATGCAAAGGATGTTATGGCGACTGTCGACGGGCGGCAAGGGTGGCCGAGTTCAAGAATGGTTAAGGTCCAAGCCCTGGCAAGCCGGCTTCTGCAAGGCATAGCGGAATGCCGCCAGCGGGCTATTGTCGGTGTAGTCAACATGCCGATACAATTGGCCGTTTCCGCTCGTCAGCAATGACGGGCGGTTTTTTGTTTTTCGGTCCGAATTTTTTGGCGGCTGTCGGACCTCAGGGAAGTAGCAAGCAGACATGACGACTTTGACCGAATCCGCTGACGATCCCACCGCGCGGCTCTCCGGCGAGAGGGTCCTGGTTCTCGACTTCGGCTCGCAATATGCCCAGCTGATCGCGCGTCGCGTTCGAGAACAGAACGTTTATTGCGAGATTGTGCGTCACGACTTGTCGGCCGAACGGATCAAGGAACTGGCCCCACAGGGAATTATCCTGTCGGGCGGCCCCGCCAGCGTTTATGAGGGAGCGGCGCCGAAGTGCGATTCAGAGATTTTTGGGCTCGGCATCCCGGTACTGGGCATTTGCTACGGCATGCAGCTGGCCTGCGAATCGCTTGGCGGTCAAGTCCAGAGTTCCGCCGTTCGAGAGTATGGTCGGGCGCAGTGCAAGATTGGCGTCAGCGACGAGGTCTTGTTTGCGGGTTTGCCTGAGGAAACTCAGGTCTGGATGAGCCACGGCGACCAGGTGACTCACGTCTCGGACGACTTCACCCCCTTGGCCACGACCGACACCTGTCCAGTAGCGGCGGTGAAACACAAGTCGCTGCCGATCTACGGGCTGCAGTTTCATCCGGAAGTAACCCACACACCTCTCGGCGGTAAAGTGCTGGCCAATTTTTTGCTCCGCGTCTGTGGTTGCGAAGGCCTCTGGAAGATGGGCGACTTTGCCGACGCGGCGGTGCAGCAGATTCGCACTCAGGTGGGAGATAGCCGCGTGATCTGCGGTCTCTCCGGGGGTGTCGATTCGGCGGTGGTGGCGGCTCTCATCTACCGCGCTATCGGGCCGCAACTCTCCTGCATCCTGGTCGACAACGGCTTGTTGCGCAAGGATGAAGAAGACTCGGTGATCGAAGAATTCACCAACCACTTCAAGACCGACTTGCACGTCGTCAAGGCGGAGGATCAATTTCTTAACGCGTTGGCGGGCATCGTCGAACCGCAAGAGAAGCGACAACGGATCGGTCACGAGTTTATCGAGTGTTTCACGGCCGAAGCGACCAAGATTGAGGACGCCCACTTCCTCGCGCAGGGAACACTCTATCCTGATGTCATCGAGAGTGGCGCGGCGCCCGACGGCCCGGCGGCCACAATCAAGTTGCATCACAACGTCGGCGGCTTGCCGGAAGAACTTGGTTTCGAGTTGATCGAACCGCTGCGTGATCTGTTCAAGGACGAAGTTCGCAAGCTGGGCCTGCAACTCGGCCTGCCGGAAAAGATCGTGTGGCGTCATCCGTTCCCCGGCCCTGGCCTGGCGGTTCGCTGTCTGGGCGAAGTCACCAAGGATCGACTCGACGCGTTGCGGGAAGCCGACGCGATCGTGGTCGAAGAGATTCAAAAGGCGGGACTCTACCGCCAAACCGCGCAGGCATTCGCGGTGATCTTGCCGGTGCAAAGCGTCGGGGTGATGGGCGACGCTCGCACCTATGACGACGTGGTGGCCGTTCGCTGTGTCGATACCGACGATTTCATGACGGCCGATTGGAGCCATCTGCCGTACGAAGTCTTGGCCACCATATCGACCCGCATCATCAACGAGGTGCAGGGCGTGAATCGCGTGGCCTACGACATCAGTTCCAAGCCGCCCGCCACAATCGAGTGGGAATAGGCGACCCATCGAACGGGGCGTCGGTCGAGTCGGGGTGGCGAGATTGCTTAGGCCCCCTCTCTCCTGAGGCCTACTTCACGACCTGTTCGATCGTCCGCTCGTCGTAGATTTCGAACCCAGCACTCTGATAGAGCCCCTTGGCCGCCGGGTGGTCGAGTTCGCAGGTATGCAGCCAGAGCCGAGCAGGTTCGTAGGCCCAGGCCCGCAGAATCAGCCAGTTCAACAGATACTTGCCGAGTCCTCGACCGTGATACCGCTCGATGAGCCCGAAATAGGCCAGCTCGATCTCGCCTGACCGTCGACGATCGAGTTCGCCGTAGCCGACCGGGACATCCTCGACTCGCATGACGTAGAACTCGACGAGATCGTCGTGGATGATCGCCTCCAACTCGCGGTCGTCGAGCAGATTGCGGTCGATCCACTTCCACTTCTCGCCCACCGCGTTGTAGAGCGTGCGGTAGTAATCGGCCGAAGGGGCCGGCATCCGCACAACGCGGATCTCGGGCACGGGATGCGACATCTCACGCCCCCGATTCTCGCGCATCTCAAGGTACCAGCGTTGCACGGGGATCGTCTTCACCGAATCGCCTTACCTGGTCTTTGATGCTGTGCCGATCGTGGCCACCGGGAACCACCGCGGGGCCACCGGGAACGGCCGCCCAGCTCGTTAAGCTTCCGAGGTGGTCGGATCGATCGTGCAGGCGACCTCGGAGACACGATTGGCCGGAAAGCCACCCATTTCCGCGTGTTTGCGGACCAACTCCTCGTTGGGGGCGATGTAAACGCAGTAGACCTTGTCGGCGGTGACGTAGCTTTCGACCCACTGAATGGTCGGGCCCAGCTCCTTGAGCACTCCACACGACTTCTGAGAAATGGCGGTCAGATCATCGGCCGACAGGTCGCCGGCTCCTTCGATTTCGCGTTCGATAACGTACTTGGGCATGGCTTGAATCTCTCTTCTGGGGAATTCGTCCGTTCACGTGACGTAAACGGATGGGTTATGTATCTGGTTGAACACCGCGACGCGCGGTATCGTATGGATAGTGAGCCGATGGAGCAGCCACGTGAGACGGCGGCGCCCGTTTCCATTCATCGACCTCGCTGGTGTTACGGCAGCTTAACGATCGCCAGGTTGCACTGCAACTCAGTAGCAGCCCCCCGCCGCATCACCCCGTCGACTATTTGCCCCAACGCTACGGAACTGGCCCAGATAGCGCCAACACCTCAACAACTCAACGAACGGGAACATGGGTAAGCAATACATCTATCAAATGGGAGGGCTGACCAAGAAATTCGGCCAGCGAGAGGTCCTGAAAGACATCTGGCTCTCCTTCTACCCCGGCGCCAAGATCGGCGTGCTGGGACGCAACGGATCGGGTAAGAGCACCCTGCTCAAAATCATGGCCGGCGTGGAAAGGGATTACGACGGCGACGCAAAGCTCACCGAGGGCTTCACCGTGGGATATCTGTCCCAGGAGCCGGAGCTCGACCCGGATCTCGACGTGAAGGGCAACGTTGAACAATCGGTGGCCGCGACTCGCGCGCTGCTCGACCGATTCAACGACATCAATATGAAGCTCGGCGAGCCGATGGAACCCGAGGCGATGGAGAAATTGCTAGCGGAACAAGCCCGCGTACAGGATCAGATCGACGCCTGCAATGCCTGGGAACTCGACCGGCAAATGGAAATCGCCATGGACGCCATGAACCTGCCGCCGGGAGACGCCGACGTCACCAAGCTCTCGGGCGGTGAACGGCGACGGGTCGCGCTCTGTAAGATTCTGCTGGAACGGCCCGATCTGCTGCTGGTCGACGAACCGACAAACCACCTCGATGCCGACAGTGTGTCTTGGCTGGAGCGGCACCTGGCGGAGTTCCCAGGCACCGTCGTTGCCGTGACTCACGACCGGTACTTCCTCGACAACGTGGCGGGCTGGATTCTCGAACTCGACCGGGGTGAAGGCATTCCCTGGGAAGGCAACTACACCTCCTGGTTGGAACAGAAACAAGATCGTCTGGCCCGCGAAGAAAAGTCGGCGCAAGCCCGCCAGAAAACCCTGGCTCGCGAGTTGGAGTGGATTCGCATGGCGCCACGGGCCCGGCAGTCGAAGAGCAAGGCTCGCATCAAGGCCTACGAGCAGATGTCGAGTGAGGCCTTTCAAGAGAAGCTCGACGAATTTGAAATGCAGATTCCGCCCGGGAAACGCCTGGGCGAGAACGTGATCGTGGCCGAGAATCTCTCCAAGGCTTTTGGTGATACGGTCTTGTTCGACGATCTGAATTTCCGGCTCCCACCCGGAGGGATCGTGGGGGTGATTGGCGCCAATGGCGCGGGCAAAACAACTCTGTTCCGTATGATCACCGGCGAAGAACAACCCGACGGTGGCACGCTGACAATCGGCGACACCGTGGAACTCGGTTACGTCGACCAGTCGCGTGATGAGCTGTCGCCCGAAGCGACCGTCTTTGAGGAGATTTCCGGCGGTCACGAAACACTCGAAATGGGTGGCAAGAGCGTCAACGCCCGGGCGTATGTTTCCAGATTCAACTTCCGCGGCACCGATCAGCAAAAGCAGGTCGGAAAACTTTCGGGTGGCGAACGGAACCGCGTCCACCTCGCCAAGCTATTGCGGCGGGGTTGCAATGTCCTACTGCTCGACGAACCGACGAACGACTTGGACGTCGATACCTTGCGAGCGATGGAAGAAGCGGTTCTCAATTTTGCCGGTTGCGCGGTGGTGGTCAGCCACGATCGCTGGTTCCTCGATCGACTGGCGACGCACATCCTGGCCTTTGAAGGCGATGGCTACGTCCACTGGTGTGAAGGAAACTATCAGACCTACGAAGAACAGCGGCGTGAGCGTCTCGGCATCGCGGCCGATGAACCCCATCGATTTAAGTACAAGAAGCTCAGCCGCACGTAGATTCTGGCGGCCAGCATCAATCGGATTTTGTTGGCAACAGCCTCCCGACTTTCGACCTAGTACTTGACGGTTTTCAGGAATTCCGATAACACGGTGTTCCCGTCCGCGGGCCTTCGGGTTAGTCCCCCGGCCGCCGACGGACGACAACACGAATTTATTTTGCAGACGAAGGATCAACAAAGATGAGTATCATTCGGGTCGGCTCCAACAAGACGTACTCCGACAACTGGGGCCAGGCATTCGGCGCCGGCAAGTCGAGCGGCACCAAGAAGAAGACGGCCAGCAAGAAGAAGAAATCGAGCAGCTCGTCGAGCAAAGCCAAGAAGTCGACCAAGAAGCGAGCTGGCGCCTCCTCGACGAAGAAGAAAAAGGCGTCGGTGACCAAGAGTAAGAAGGCGGCCAAGAAATCGACCAAGAAGAAAGCCACCGCCAAGAAGAAAACTGCCTCGCCCAAGAAACGAGCGACCGCGAAAAAGAAGACGACGGGCAAGAAAACAACCACCAAGAAAGCGGCGGCTAAGAAGTCGACCAAGAAGAAGGTCTCCGCCAGCAAGAAGTCGGCCAAGAAGAAGCCGGCAGGCAGGTCAAAGAAGAAGTCGGCGCGGAAGTAAGCCCCGGCGCTCCGCGTCGCGTCTAACCCGTGAAGCACCTCGAACCGGGCGAATCGCCGCCTGAGAGGAGAGTCGAATGGAAGTTCATCTTCAATACTGCTCGATGTGAAACTACGAGCCGCGGGCCGTCAGTCTGGCGACCAAATTGCTCGAAACTTACAAGCAGAAGATCAAGAGTTTGACCCTGGTGCCCGGTTCGGGCGGTTGCTTCGAGTTACAGCTCGACGGCGACTTGGCCTACTCGAAGCTGGCCACCGGCGAGTTTCCCGAAGAAGACCCGCTCGTCGCCGAAGTCGGCGAACGACTCGGCTAGGGCCTTCCGAGCTACCATTCGAGAGAGATCGGCCAGCGGGTAGCCTGCGGCAGCGGCTTCCTGCTCGGCAGGCGTCAGTTCTTCGTGCGCCTCGGGTAGGCGTCAATGGCCATCACGTGAACAGGCCCTTGGCCCCACAGCATTGTCACCTTGGCCACAGCATTGTCACCTTGGCCTACGGCATCATCACCGAGTTCGACTGAGGATCGATACCGACTCCGTCGCAGAGTTCGGACATGGCGTCGAGCACCATGAGTAGCGCGCCGGGGTCGAGCATTCCGCCGAGTTCGTCCTCGTCCTCTTCGGTCGAGAATTCCTCTTCAGACGCCTCGGTGATCTGCTCGAAGTGCAGCAGATCGAAGCGGCCGTCGAAGTCGGCCAAACGGTCGAAGCACTTCCGCTCTTCCGGCTCATCGATCAGCGGCAACATCTCGGTCGACAGCGCCGCGATCTGTTCTTCGACCTCGTCGCCCTGCACATAGCTGATGTCGATCGCCGAATAAGCGTCGCTGGAAACGACTGTCATCGACTCAAATCGCCCCTCCTCGTCGCTGCGAATTCGCTGCAGATCGAAGTTCGGATTGAGTGAACTGACCGCCTCCACAACGCTCTCCGCGGTGGGGCGCGCAATCGACTTGAGAAACACGAAGTAGGTCTCTCGCCAGCGGAAATGGTCGTCATCAAACAGGGACATCAGACATTACCTCACGGTTTGGGGTGATCCTCGCGGACTCCCTCGTTATTCTTCCCAATCCCCATCTTCGGTGGAGCCGAGACCGCCCTGCCACTGTTCGAGAGCCGCCAGAACAACATCGCGCTCGTCGCCGGTTCCCCAAATCGATTCGCCCTGTTCCAGCCGCACCTCGTAGCGGCCCTCGACCTGGCAATCCTCTTCACCGCAGAAGTGGGGCAACGAGGCGATCCACATGATACGATAAAGCGGAATATGTTTTTCATCGATAAGACAAAAGATAGACATTTCTTACTCTCCCAATTCCATGCTTCGCCGCGTGGCCGCTTCAACCGCCGAAATGACGGCCGTTCGCATCTCTCGCGATTCGAGTTCCGCTAGCCCGGCCAGCGTGGTGCCGCCGGGACTGGAAACCCCCTCTCGCACGGTTACGGGCGAATCGCCGCTTTCGTGGAGCAGAACCCCTGTCCCACGCACCGTGGCGATCGCCAAAGCGGACGCGACTTCTTCGCTGAGGCCCATCCGGAGCCCCCCTTCGATCAAAGCTTCAATCATCACACACACAAAGGCCGGTCCCGAACCGGAAAGTCCGGTCACGGCGTCGAGTTGTTCTTCCGGTAATTCATGAGCCACGCCGACGGCGGAAAGCAACTGGAACGCCAGCTTGCCGTCGGCCGCGGTCGCCGAATCACCTAAACAATACGCGCTGGCACTGTGACCCACCAGACACGGAGTATTGGGCATCACACGAATGAGACGCGTGTCGTCACCGAGGATCGCGGCCAGCCGGGAGATCGAAACCCCCGCTGCGATCGACACGACCAGTTGCTCGTCACCAATCAGATTTGCCAACGGCTCCAACACCTGATTCATCTGCTGGGGCTTCACCGCCAGGAATACCACATCGGCCTGCGCAACTTCCGTGTTGTCATCCGTGACGCGACTGCCGGGAACCAGTTCAGCAAAGGCCGTGCGGGCCGCTTCATGCGGATCACTGGCCAGAATCGAATCCGCCTCGACGAGCCCGGAGGTGACAAAGCCACTCGCCAGAGCCTGGGCCATGCGGCCGGCTCCGATGAATCCGATAGTTGCTGGCAACGACTGCTTCATGGTGTGTCGACTCGGATCGATTTCTTGTTTCTTTGTTTTCCCAGAGCCTTCGCGTCAGCCGGCTTGCCCGGCAAGGCACGGGATCGAATGATTGTCAAACGCTCCAATCGATCGCCACGCACGCGAAGCCCGGTAAGCCTAGGAGCGGCATGTGTCTGACGATAGTCCGCATTCTAAAACGACACGCCGCGAGGCGGTAGCGGTAGCAGCAGTGCCGTCGTACTGGCATGCGGTAGATTGACGCGGAGACAAGTCAATCGCCGGTATTATTACCATTCTCGCAGCCCGATCGACCTGGACGCAAAGATCCACTTTTGGCACACTTCCGCTCTCTTTTCTTCGCCCGGCGGCAGGATCACGAAGGATCCGACGCGCCGCCTGCCGTGGCGACCACTGGTTCGCTCGAATCGACTCATTCCTGCTCAAGGAGACTTGACCGTGAAAACACTCTATCTGGCGGTCCTGGCTGGGCTTTTTCTCTTCACGACACAAGCCGAGATGGCACGGGCGGAAGGACTGCTCGATCCGTTGAATATCTTCAGCGGCAGCAACAAGTCCGCCGAGACCTATCCGACAACTCAACGCAAACAGGGCGACTCTCTGCCTAACACGAAACCGGCGGCGGCCCCTTCATGGCGGATGCCAAAATTGAATCCGTTCTCGAACCCCAAGCAAGGCAGCGTGAGCGGATCGGTCGATCGTAAATTCCGCACCAACTGGGTCACCAAGAAGGGATTCGCCGGCCGGGCCACGGAAGCCCTCTATAAGACCTCCGATCGCGTGACCGGCGTTACGGTTGCCACCTACAACGCCACCGCGGAGGTCTTGTCTCCGGCGAAGAATATTCGACGAGTCCAAGGTATCTCCAAGAACATCTCCGGACACTTCGCGGTTCCACCCAATACTCTGGCGAAAGACCATGAAGTGAAGAAGCGTGGCGGAAGGTCCTGGTTTCTGCCGTCATGGTTCGATCAAGATGAGGCGCCCGCCCCCATCGAGTCTCGGGGCGAGGGCTGGCCGAGGCCACCGATGATGCATGCCGAGTAATCGGCACGCGCTTCAACCAGAACGATCGTGTCGAGTACGCATCTCGTTGCCTACCGTCGCATCCCGTCGACGCGGTCGATAGAATGGTTGCATGGCGACGGATCTTATTCTCGGCACAGCGGGCCACATCGATCATGGCAAGACCTCCCTGGTGCGCGCGCTAACCGGAGTCGACACCGACCGCCTTCCCGAAGAAAAGAAACGCGGGATCACGATCGATCTCGGATTCGCCTCCCTTGAGCTCGAAGACTGCCGACTCGGTATCGTTGATGTCCCGGGTCACGAGAAATTTGTTCGCAACATGCTCGCCGGGGCGACCGCCATCGACCTGGCGCTGCTGGTCGTGGCGGCCGATGACTCGGTCAAACCTCAGACCCGCGAACATCTCGACATTCTGAAGATGCTCGACATCAAGACCGGTGTCATCGCGCTGACGAAATGCGACGTGGCCGAACCGGACTGGATCGAGCTGGTCGAGGCGGAAGTTCGCGAACTGGTCGACGACAGCTTCCTGGCCAACGCTCCCATCGTGCGGACCAGCGCTCATACCGGCGAAGGCGTCGAGCAGCTACGACAGGCTCTGATTGGCGCTGCCGGGCAGGCGGCACAACTCCGTCCGGCGGACCTCTCCGCTGGCCCCTTTCGACTGGCAATCGATCGCGTCTTCACGATTGAAGGTCACGGGACGGTCGTCACCGGCAGTATCCTGCAAGGAGCCACCGCCGTCGGCGATTCGCTGATGGTGGAGCCGACGGGCCTGGAGGCCCGAGTGCGGGGCCTCCAGAATCACGATCAGGCGGTCGACGAGGTCCATCGTGGTCAGCGGGCGGCCATCAATCTGGCGGGCGTGCATCACGAACAGATCCAGCGCGGCTGTGAGCTGGCCACGCCAGGTTATCTGCGAGCGACAAGACTGCTGACCGTCGAGATGCACCTACTCAAGGATTCGCCGCGGCGGGTGAAGAATCGCAAACAAGTCCGTATCCACATTGGCACCAACGAACGGATGGCAACCGTCGTATTTCCTGAATGCGAAGAACTGCAACCGGGCGAAACTTCAATGGCCCAACTATTCCTGAGCGAAGAGGTGATCGCCACCTGGGGCCAGGCGTTTGTCATTCGCAGCGAATCGCCCGTCGTGACCGTAGGCGGCGGCCGCGTGCTGGCCCCCCATCCCGAAAAGATACTGCGCGGCGATGAGGAATCTTGGTCGATGGTGCGGGACCTGACATCCGCAGACGAACTGGTCCGCGCCGCGGCGGCGATCTATTTTGAACGGCATGCTCCCTGGGTGGCGACCGACCTGACACGGACCTCGGGAGTCGAAAATGCGGAACAGGCGCTAACCGATCTAGTGGCCCAGGGCGACGTGCTCGAAGAACTGACGCTTTCCCCAACACGCACGATCCTGATTCACCGCCGCTACGCGGACTCACTTGGCGGTCGAATTGAAGCAGCGCTCCAGCGTCTTCACGACGAGAATCCGCGACAGCTAGTCTTTGAATCAAGCCGCTTGGCTTCGCGATTTGAATATCTGAAGGACGATGCACTCTATCGCGCGATTCTCCAGCGACAGGCCAACCGGGGCAGCGTCGAACTCTCCTCGCGAGGGGTCGCGCTGGCGGGGCAGGGGCCCCAGCTCTCGAAGAACGAACGGGCTCTGCTGGAGCGAATCATCGAGCAATTCCACGCAGCGGGTCGCCGCCCGCCGACGGTCAAAGAGATCAAGAGTCAGGTTACCAAGAACCAGGCGGCCGTGCCTCAGCTGGTCGAGCTGGCCGCCGCCCAGGGACATCTGGTGAGGCTGACCCAGGATCTCTATCTGCATATTGATGTCGAACGGGAGATGCGGAAAGCGCTGTCAGGACCCCTGGCCACTGGCGAAGGCCTCACAATGGCCGAGATCCGAGATATCCTGGATACCAGCCGGAAGTACGCCGTGCCACTTTGCGAACATTTTGATCGCAGCGGATTCACGCTGCGAAATGGCGATCTGCGGGTGCTGGCCCCCTCGTAAGATTCGGACCTACAATAGAGGAAGTGAATGCCGACGCGGTCGCTTCCCGGGTAAGCGGCGATCCCTTTACTAGAGTTGTCGAGTTACCAGAGTTGTCGAACCAACTGACCAGGCGTGCCACGCGACACGACCGGAATGAGGACCCCCATCATGGCGACCAATGTATTGCGAAACATTCCGTCGGTAACGGAGCTGCTGGAGAATCCAAAGCTCAAGCCGCTGGTCGATCGGGTCAGCCACAACGTCGTGGTCGATCGCGTGCGGAGCATGCTCGATGACCTGCGGGAGGACGTCAGCAAGTCGAGCGGCGACAGCGGCCTTCCCGACATCAGCGAGTTGGCCGAGCGGATCGCCAAGAGAATTCTTGAAGGAGAGCAGCCGTCCTTGCGACCGGTAATCAACGCCACGGGCATTCTGCTGCACACCGGCCTGGGCCGCGCTCCCTTGGCCGAAGAGGCGGTCGAGGAAATGATGGCGGTCGCCCGGGGCTATGCCAGCGTCGAAGTCGATCTGGAATCGGGCAAGCGATCGCAGCGGATTGCGGCGGTGGAAGGCCTGCTGAAGCAAATCACGGGAGCCGAAGCGGCCGTGATCTGCAACAACAACGCCGGCGCGACAATGCTGGCGTTGGCCGCCCTGGCTTCGCAACAAGAGGTTGTGGTATCGCGAGGTCAACTGATCGAGATCGGCGGCAGCTACCGTCTTCCAGATGTTATGGAAGCCTGTGGCGCTAAGTTGCGCGAGGTCGGCACAACCAACAAGACCCATCCACACGACTACGAGAACGCGATCGGCGAAGAGACGGCGGTGCTGATGCGCGTGCACACCAGCAATTTTGTGGTTGTCGGTTTCTCTGCGGAAGTCGGCCTGGAAGAACTCGTGAAGATCGGACGGCGGAACGATCTACCGGTGATTGACGACATCGGCTCGGGAGCCATGTTCCCGCTCGACGAGTATGGCGCGGCCGGCGAACCGGTCGCGAGAGAGAGCATCGCCGCGGGCGCCGACCTCGTCTTATTCAGCGGCGACAAGCTGCTCGGTGGTCCCCAGTGCGGTATCATCGTGGGGCGCCGCCAACTGATCGAAAAAATCGCCAAGCACCCGATGATGCGTGCGCTTCGCGTCGACAAGATCACGCTGGCCGCTCTGGCCGCCACGCTCCGTCTGCATCGCGATCCGCAAAAGGCCATGCAGACGATCCCCTTGCTGCAGTTGCTGACCACACCGATCGAAAATCTGCAAAATCGGGCGGAACGCTTGGCTCCCCAACTGGCCGCCTGCTCGGGAATCGAATCGGCCGAGCCGGTGGAAGATGTCGCCTATCTGGGCGGTGGCTCGGTGCCGACGCAACAATTGAAGACCTGGTGTGTTTCAGTCCGGCCGGAGAACGGGAATCCTGAACGATTGGCCGCGGCCCTGCGCGCCGGCACGCCGGCGGTGGTCGGTCGTGTCCAGCAAGATCAGCTGCTGCTCGATCTGCGATCGGTGCCACCTCGAGATGATCAATCGCTTGTTGAAGCGGTAGCAGCGGTCACAGCTTCGTCGTAACCGGTCTATCGTCACGTCCCAGAACAGCCGCGGAGAGACCCGCTCGGCAATTCTGCCGAGCGGCTGGCCTGCCAACGGTCCGGAAACAGCTTGCCTCAGGCTCCAGATTTCCGATCGGCAGGTGTGAAACGCTCCGTTTTTGTCGAATAGAGGAGCCTACCCACCCAAAAGACGGTCAAATCTGTCGTTTTCTGGCACAATCCCGACTAGAACTCGCCCCTCCGCAAGAGTTAAAATAGTGACTGATGTTGGCCTGGGGTTTCTGCGAGACTCGCGCGAACCCAACGTGAGAGGGCCTATCTCATCAAGTGTGTGCATCGGAGGCGAGGCCTGCATGACGATGCCAAGGGATTTGTGTTGGCGAACATGCTCGGCTGAGACACATGTCGTTCATTAATCGACGATTCTTAATTTGTTTGCTCGTGCTATCACTTCTGTGTTGCGCGCGAGCCTCTTCGGCGGATGAGAGCGATATCCCGCTTCGCCACCATGCCTGGGGAAAGTTCCAGAAGGGAGCCTGGCAGGTCGTCCGTGTCACCACCGATACGCTCGACGAAGACGGCAACATCACCTCCACGACGACGACGGAAAAGCAAACCACGCTGGTCCGAGTCAACGACAAGTCGGTCAAGCTGAAGGTTAAAGTGACCGTCAATGTGGGCGGCAAGAAGTTTGAAGCACCCGAGCAATCGATCGTGGAGGGCATCCACGGAGAGCCTGAAGGTAAGAAACAAGTGACCAAAGTGCTTGGCCCCGAAGTGGCTGAGATCGACGGTCGAAAGATTCTTTGCCAGGTGCACGAGTTTGAAATTACCGACCCCGAAGAAAAACGAGTGGTCAAGCTGTTCCATTCTCCCGACGTCGCGCCCCATGTGCTCCGCCGCGAGACGGTAACAACCAAGCTGAAGGGAACCCGCTCCACGCACCGGACGACGACGAGCGTCGTGCAAATTGAGGGAAAGAAGGAGGTTCTCAACGAGGAACATCCAACCTCGGTTGTGGAAACCGTTCGCAAGAACAGCAAAGGCACGACCGTTACCGAATCGATCCATTCCGGGAAGATCCCTGGTGGGTTGGTGGCGTTTCGGGCGGAAGAACGAGACGCCGAAGGTCGACTCGTCCGCCAGAGTCGGATGGAATTGGTCGACTACGGTCTAACCAAGGGCGAGAAGCGGCGTGGCCGTCGCTCACGCCGTGCTCGTCGACGCGGCAATTAAGACGCGGACGATTTCTCTGCACCGGGAGCTGATCCCAGGCGGGCATCAGTAGCTTCAGAACCGCTCGATCGGCGCGCGCTGGCGATTCTTGGCGACCGGCGCCCTCTGGGTGCCCAAGGTACGAGTCGGCCCCCGCCGCCGATTGCTAGAGTGCCAGCATCCCGGCATAATGTAGGGCTATTCTCGATGCGAGCACGCTTGCCGGCGAGCCGCGTTACTCCGTTGACCTGGGCTCCAGTGAGAGTGGGCCCCCGATATCTGGGATTTCTCACCCATGGATGAAAAGATCACCCGCCACGGGATTACCTTCGACGACGTCCTGCTCGAGCCGAGCTATAGCGAGGTGTTGCCCTCGGAAGTCGATGTCAGTTCGCAACTGACCGAGCGAATTCGACTCAACATCCCCTTTCTCAGCTCTCCGATGGACACGGTCACCGAGAGCGCGATGGCAATCGCCCTGGCTCAACAGGGTGGTCTAGGGGTGATCCACAAGAACCTATCGATCGATGCTCAGACCGAGGAAGTCGACAAGGTCAAACGAAGCGCCAACGGAATTATCTTCGATCCGGTTCGCCTCCCTCCCACCGCTACCGTGGCTCAGGCCCGGGATGTGATGGACCAGCACCGCGTCTCGGGAGTCCCCATCACCGATGATAGCGGTCAGTTGAAAGGGATTCTTACCCGACGCGACTTGAGATTCCTCGAAGCTAGCGACACTAGCGTCTCGGAGGTCATGACCCGAGAAAATTTGGTCACGGCCACGGGAACTGTAACGCTTGAGGAAGCTGAGAAGATCTTGATGGCAAAAAAGGTCGAGAAACTCTTGCTGGTTGACGAAGATTACACTCTGACGGGACTGATTACGATCAAAGACATTGACATGATGAAGCGGTTTCCGCAAGCCTGCAAAGATGGGCAAGGGAGGCTGCGAGTTGGGGCCGCCATCGGAGTCCGAGACTTCGAGCGGGCGGAGAGCCTGATTCAGAAAGATGTCGACGTCTTGATCGTGGATAGTGCTCACGGGCACTCATCCAACGTGATCGAGACCGTTGAGGAGTTGAAGAAACGTTGGGACATCGACGTGATCGCGGGCAATGTTGCCACGGCCGCCGGTGCAACCGACCTGGTGCGAGCGGGAGTCGACGCGGTCAAAGTCGGCATCGGACCAGGTTCGATTTGCACGACGCGGATTATATCCGGGGTGGGAGTGCCTCAGGTAACGGCGGTCTACGAGGCCGCCCAAGCGGTGTCGAAACTGAAATCTTCAATTCCGATCATTGCAGACGGGGGGATTCGTTACTCAGGCGATGTTACGAAAGCACTCGCAGCGGGTGCCCACGTGGTAATGATGGGAGGTTTGTTAGCGGGGCTGGATGAGAGCCCCGGTCGACAAATCCTGTACCAAGGGAGAACGTTCAAGGTATATCGCGGCATGGGCTCCTTAGGAGCGATGGTGAAAGGTTCCAGCGAACGCTACCGCCAAGGCAGTGGTCAAGGAACCGACAAGCTCGTTCCCGAAGGTGTCGAAGGTCGCGTCCCTTATAAAGGATTTTTGGGCCCGTTCGTTTACCAATTGGTGGGGGGGCTGCGAGCTGGAATGGGATATTGCGGAGCTGGCTCAATCGATGAGCTACGCTCCAACGCACGCTTCATTCAGGTCTCGGCCGCCACTGTTCGAGAGAGCCATCCTCATGACATCGCAATTACGCAGGAAGCGTCGAATTACACTACCGAACACTCTAGCGGAGATGGCAACTGAGCCATTCGCCGAGCGAGTCGCGGCGACGCGCACTTGCCGCCGGTCACGATGGCTGCCGGCAGTTCCGGGTCGGCCGGCGATTCTGGCGGCCCTGACGCTGACCCTGCTAATGCCTTCGGCCCTGCTGGCTGGCGACGGTACGCCCCCGAGCAAGAAGGCTTCCCAGAAGACAAAACGCGAAGCGCCCCGGCTGTTTATCGGAGCGGCCAAAGCCAAGACCGGCGAGTCGAAGACACAGGTTACCACCGCGGATGTCAAAGAAGAGGTAACAACCTCTGGGGCCACCAGTCGCGGGCTCCAGCGAAATTCAAAATTGCAATGGCGCAGCGTTCGTGCTCCGGCCAAGCCCGAGATTCAGCAAACAGCCCACGAAGAGGGCCCGGCGTTGAACTCTGACCGAGATTCGGTTCTCAAGGATCGACCCGCGGCCGAGCTTCCATCGCTCGACCCCATGGCCGATCCCTTCCGCGACCGACTCGCGGCTCAGCCGAGTGGGGGTCCCGGCGACAGCGGTTCGGACGGCAGTATCCTGGATGACGGTCAACCCGGCTTCGGTCCCAGCGACGACTCGCCCGCTTTCGACAACGGATTTGGCCCGCCCGATGGAGACGGCGATCTGCCCTCAACACGGACTCCGGCCACCGACAATGTCGATCCTTATGGCGATCAGCCGAAGCCAGACAATGAGGATCTTCCGGCACCCAAACAACCCCAGCCTCTGCGCCCGGTCGAACCTGGGGATGGGTCGGCAGACGGCGGGAGCACCGCTCCACCGCAGCAGCTTCCGCCCCCTTCGCGCGCCCGAACTCCGGAAGAGCAGAAGGACATAAACTACCGCAACAGTCTGGCCGAAGAGTGCGAAGAAGGGCTGCAGGAACTACGTATCAAGACGCTGGCCGCAACCGACCTTCACAAGCGGCTCGACATTTCTGAAAAGGGAACGGTTCAGAAGGACTTCCCGATCTCTTGCCCGGTCGACGACTCGATCTTCCATCCGCGCGATTGGAACGAGATGTACATTGCCTGGACCGCCTCCGGTCTTTGTCACAAACCACTTTACTTTGAAGAGAGACACCTGGAACGGTACGGCCATTCCACCGGTCCGTATACGCAACCGTTTGTCTCGATGGCTCACTTCTTCGGTTCTCTGCTGGTGCTGCCTTACAATATGGGTATCCGCACACCGGACGAATGTGTCTACGCCCTAGGTCATTATCGACCGGGCAGCTGTGCTCCCTACCTGGTTCCTGCTCTCCCGTTCACGCCACGGGCGGCGCTCTTCCAAGCGGGTGCGGTTGTCGGAACGGCAGCCGTCCTGCCGTAAGGAACGAAGGACGACTCACTTGGGCGGTGCGAGCCGACGAGCTCGCGCCGCTTACGGTTGACATGCCGAAACTGCCGATCCTCAATCGCGAACAGTCGCGCCGGCTCGACCAGCGGGCTCAGGATGAGTTCGGCATCTCTGGCCTCGTGCTCATGGAGAATGCCGGGCGGAGCGTCGTCGACTCCCTTGTGCGGCTGGGGGCCCGCTCCCCCGTGGTCATCTGCTGCGGAAAAGGGAACAACGCCGGCGACGGTTTTGTCATCGCGCGACACCTCGACCTGCGGAAGATCGAGGCCCGCATTCTGCTGTTCGCCTCGCCCGCGGAACTGCAGGGGGACGCGCTGGCCAACTACCAAATCGCGGAACGAGCCGGTCTGAACATCGAGGTCTTCGCGCCAGACGATAGCTCGGAATCAGCGGATTCAATTGAAAAGCGGCTGCCCACGCATCTCGACGAGGCGAGTTGGATCGTGGATGCCCTGTTGGGCACCGGGGTTCGGGGCGCCGCTAGGCCCCCATTCGATCAGGTGATCAATCTGCTCAATGCTTGTGCCGTACCGATCTTGGCGGTCGATTTGCCGAGCGGCCTGGATTGCGATCGAGGACCGGAAAATCCCCCGCTCTCCGAACCGGACTCCGTGGAGCAGGGGAGGACGGTGCCGTCGATCATCCGCGCCACCCACACCTGCACATTCGTCGCGCACAAGCCGGGCTTCCTCGTCGCGGGAGCCGATCGCTTCACGGGCAAAGTCGAGGTGCTCGATATCGGGGCACCCCGCCGGCTGATCGAAGAGATGCTCGCTGAAGCACGGTCGAGCTAGTCTTCTTTGTCTTTGTCGCGCGGCGGTTCGAATTCGAACTCCCGCCACTTCATAGGCATGCGGAACGGTTCGATGCGTAACATCACTTCACCGTTCTGGAAGATTCTCACCGTGCCAGCCGACTCGCTGACGGTAACGGTCACGGCATTGGTTGCCCGGCTAATGGAGGCGGCCGCCCAGTGGCGTGCCCCGAGTCCTTTCGACAGAGTCAGCCCAGCCGCTGGAGCATCGATGTAGCAGGCCGCCGCATCGACGGTGCCGTCGGCCGACACAATAAAGGCCCCATCCATCTGGGCAATTTCCTTGATTCCCTCGCGGACCCGCGGATCGCTCAGACTGCGTTCCTTACGTTGATACCCTTTGACGGGATCGAAACCGGCCGGCCGGCTGTGGACTCGCACCTTCCGAGAATCGCCGACAACGAACATTGTACCAACCCGCTTCCCTTCGCGGCCCTCGCGGCCGATCTCGACGGCCAGATCGACAACCGTCTTCAAGGTATCGAGGGGCACACGCGTTTCGAGCTGGCGTAAATCGCGGGCGGTCAGCCTGCGGAGGTGCTCGTCGAGATGGATCAGGCTCAGCGAGTCCAGTTTTCCGGCCTCGAAGCCGCTGTAGAGCGCGACCACATGGGCACCCGGAGCAAGCAGATCGTCGGAGACACTCGCCAGCAGCGTCTGCGTGAGCTTTTCGTGAACCAGATCGTACTGGCGATCGAGCAGAACGGTCCGCAGTCCCGCATCCTCAGCTCCTTCTAGATCCTCCGCCTCATCGCTGGCCAGCATGAGTTCGAAATTGCCGACCGTCTTCTTGAGCTTTTCCCAATCCGTGGCCGCTTCCGGCATGACGAGCAGCGCATCGGCGTCATTGGTCCGCGCCATACGCACGGCCAGAGCCACCATATCGCGCAAATCGTCGCTATATTTGACCGACGTCATACCGTTCTACGAATTCGGGCCGGATGAGCTAACCAGAGAGACCTCTGGGAAGTTTCTTGTTGGTAAAAATACCTACGTCGCTGCTGCATCGTAAAACTTGCGGGCCAAACGGACAAGCGGCCCTAGAAGCTGGAAGGCCTACGAGCCATTCGAGAGAGGTCGACCAGCACCGGTTCTGGCCCACTGGCTATGCCATACGACCCGGCCCCAGGAAAGAAATCTCGAACCGCGGCTTCCAGAAGCCGAGAACTCAGCGCATTCGATTGGCGAGAGGCGTCTCGACCTTAGGAGTCGCTCTTCTTGGGCTTCGCCGCCGTTCGAACCTCTTCTCTGTCCGAGGCGACTTGCATCGAGTTCTCAACGATGCCCCCAAACACACGCTGATGATACATATTGAGGGCGTGCAGACCGTGCCCCAGAGGCCCCACCTTCCACTCTCGATTTCGACCCTCGTAGAGAATCCTGGCAAGGTGCTCAATCCCCTTGACCATTTGATCCTCTTCCAACTGCTCATCGGTCGAGAGCTGCGTGAGCCACTCGGCGATATGTCCGCTCGTTTCCAGCCTGCGGGTGACACTGCTGTCCGAACCGCGAGCGGCAAAGAACTGCGTGCTGAAACTGCCATCCTTATTCTGCAGGCGGAACGTGTACTGGCGATACTCGGTCAGGAACTGCTCAGCTCGCTTGAATTGGCCATCGACGGGGTGCCCTTGCTTGGCGCGTTTCTGCACCGCGTAGGTGAGGCCGAACAGGCGATGCGTGCCCCCACAAGCGGCACCAATGACCGGTTGGGCGAGTTCTTCTTTCACCATGCGGGAAATCGACCAGTCCCGCCCGTGCTCGTCTTTCCACTGCTCTTCGGAATCGAGATAGTGCGCCAAACCGATCAGCTTGAATGTGAGTTCCGAACGCGGCACGCAGGTCTCCTGCTCGCGACGGATCAGGTCGGCAATGGTGAAATCTTTGCCGCTGATCTTCATCGGGTAGTTGGCCTTCACGCGAGACTGAGCGAGCATGGCCAGGAATTGACCATGGTGCCCTTGCAGACCGGGACCGGTCCGCGACTGAATCTTACCGTTCTGCAGATAGAAGAGACGTTCGCCGCGGCAGACCCCATTCCAGGCAATCCACCCGATGGCGTTCACTTTCCTCCCTCGCGGTCCGTTCAAGCGGATCTCTTTGTCGACTCCGAAGGCAATCAGAGAGTGCATGATCGCCCAGTGACCCTTGTCGCGGGTATTCACCATGAGCGGTTGGTAGTGGTCCAGCACGCGTTCCAACTGATCCTTGAGCGCGGCCATGCGGGGCGAAAGTTGGGGTTCTTCCACTTCGACCGGCGGTTCTTCCGTCGTCGGAAGATTGGCGACTTGCGATTTGTCCGCCGGTGTCTTGCTCGCGGCGTCCTTCGCTTCGCTCTTCTCACCCGACTCGTCCGAGACCTGTTGTGGTATCGCTTCGGCAGCAACAACCAGCGGCTTGGCCGTACGCTGCGTGGCGAACATCACGGCGGTGTCCAGGCGATCGGGCGTTTTGCTGAGCGTGTGCTGCGAATCGGTCAGATCGTCGTCGAAGACAATCGAGTCCAACGTAGTATCGAGACCAACGGCTTCGCTGCTCGGAAACGCCGGTCCCGAGTTATCGCTGGCGACACTCGAGTTTGCCTGGCGTTGGCTCTTCTCCGACACTCTTACCGGAAGCAGATGTTGAACCGGCTTGACTTCGCCACTGGAAAGATCGAGCCTGTCGTGATCGCCGTTATCAAGTGTCGTAGGTGCCGAAGCGTGAAGACTCTCGACGGGCACCACGACCGGAGTGGAAGGAGCCATCGTCGGTAGTTCTGTTTCAGACACGGCCACGCCACCCGTGGCGAGCGGTGCCGTCGACTGTCTCATATGAGATGCCAGTACCACGATCACCATGATCATGGCACAGATCGAAAAGACAAAGCGCAGAATCATCGTGTCAGCTTGTTGGGTGGGGCGGGACGTCATGGGCTGGCAAATCGAATTCTGACTGAGGACCCAGGCGTGGCGGTCACGAGGCATCCGCGCGAGATCACTGGGGGGAAATCTTCGCGCAATCGGACCGGCGAGCCCTCAAACTGCGGGATAGCAATGACATCGGTCAGACGGACTAGAAAAATCCAGCGCGATTCGACGCATCTAACGGCTCGCTAGTTTTGCGCAAAAATGCCGGAAAACATTAAGCGAATGGAGCCCGAAATCATGAAACGATCCGCAAACTTCGCCTCGTTTGACATGGATCGTTCATGGCCGGTCGGCCAGCCGAGATAGTGGCGTGAGAAACGCCGAGAGGTCTCAGAGGGGGCAACTCTCCGCGCGACTCACTCGACCTTATCGCCACCAACCGAGAGTCCGCTCGGCCAAGGAAGGCTCGGGCTTTCGCGGCGGAACAACCCCGGAGGCGACGTAGCTACGCCAGGCGACCAGATCATTACCGAGCTGTTGGCCTGTCAACGATTGCAGGACCTGAGCCGTTCGATGCTGGAGAGCCGGGTCTTCCTTCGGATTGATAGCGCCGCCAAGCGCTGGTACCACGCGGGGATCGCCGACGACGCCAATCGCTCGAATGGCCGCCAAACGCACGTCGATGTTATCGTCGTGATTCAGCACCGTTAGCAATTCGCGTACGGATTCGGTGCCGCCCCTTCGTCCCAGCGCTTTGCAACATGCTATACGCACACTGGTGTCCTTGTCTCCATGGAGTCCGGCTCGAATGATGTGGTCGGCCGCTGGCGACCTGAGAAAGGTCATGGAACGTATGATCTGCCGCCGAACGACAGGGTCGGATTCTTGCTGTATCTCTTGAGCCAACTGGTCAGCAACACGCTGCTGCTCCGGAACCGACAACCCCGACGACTCGTTCTCCAACGAAACGAGTTTTTCGAGTCGCGCTTCTGGCGCGGGACCATAGCGGCTTTCCAGATGCGATTTATCGGACCGACCGCCGATCATTTCCGGCATGTACGACCTCACATCCGGAAACTCGGGAGTCTTCATGGTACCGCAACCGGCGCACAGCATGGCCATGACGATAAGAAACGGAACGGCGAAATTTCGCAAAGGGTGCGACATCAATTGGCCAATGAAAGTATTCGGGCACGGAACGGCCCAGACATGGAACGGGGCGGAACTATAGCAAAGGAAGACGACACGCCCAAGGCGAGAATTATGTCGCCACGAGTGATTCCTTGATTTTCTTCTTTGTTGTTGACTGGTGAGCTGCTATCTCCGCCATCCGCTTGGCTTCCGCTGGTCGAGTCGCGTCGGCACGGTGCCTTCGATGCTGTCAATAACAGCGTCGCCGTGATACGATATTCTTTCCATGCGAGGCACTTCGGAGCGAACACCTGGCAGCCAGCCGATGCGACTGGCGTTTCCCGTCCTTCTCGGAATCGTGCTGCCGGTAACGCTGGCGTTGGTTCTCAGCAATCCGCGTACGCAATCGCTATTCGCCACGACCGCGAAATTGGCGTTCTCGGTAGCGGCGGTGAGTTTGCCCGTTGGCGTGTTCCTGGCGGTGTTGCTGGTCCGTTGCAATCTGCCTTTTCGCCGCACCATCACGTTTCTTCTCGCCGCCCAACTCCTCCTGCCCCTCTATCTCGTGACCGCCGCCTGGCAGTCGTCACTCGGGATCCAGGGCTCCTTCACCGTATGGTTCGACGCCAGCCGGCCGCTGCTCGACGGGGCCCGAGGGGCGATCTGGGTACATGCGATGGCGGCCATTCCGTGGGTCGTACTGATTGTCGGCGTCGGACTCCGCTTCGTCGAACCGGAACTTGAAGAAGACGCCTTAACCGCCACGTCAGCTCGATCAGTATTGCTGCGAATCACACTCCCTCGAGCCTCCGGAGCGATCGGCGTCGCCTTGCTCTGGATCGTGGTCACCACGTCGAGCGAGATGACCGCCACCGATCTGTTTCAGATGCGAACTTTCTCGGAAGAGGTCTACACCGCGTTCGCCGCTACGTCCGACACAACCACGGCCGCTATTCAGTTGCTTCCCGGTATGCTGCTGACGACGGCGCTCGTGATGACGGCGCTTGTCGGTTGTGCCATGCTCCTACCCTGGGCGTCGCGCCGGCGACCCCGGGCAACCGTGGTCTTTCAGCTCGGCCCCTGGCGGTGGCCGCTGCTGGCCTTGGTGCTGGTGGTGCTCTTTGTACTCCTCGGAGTTCCGCTGCTGTCGCTTGGATACCGAGCTGGATTTGAGACAATTCACGCCGATGGAACGCTCGTCCGCAGTTGGTCGGCCACCAAGCTGCTCAACATGATCACACTCGAAATGTTCGACGGGCAATCGGGAGTGCTATTTGGACGTGAAATCATTGCCTCCCTGGTCATCGGCGGAATTTCCGCCATCATCGCCGTTTCGATCGGCACGTTACTCGCCTGGCAGGCTTGCCGGCGACGCCGGGCCGCGCTGTTGATGTTTCTGGTCGTGGCGGTCTGTCTTGCGATTCCCGGTCCATTGATCGGCAAGTCGGTCATCTGGTTACTCAGCCCGCTCCCGATGCTTTACGATTCGGTCTTTGCCCCGGCCTTGGCTCAGTCGGTTCGCGCCTTGCCTTTGGCTACCTTAATCACCTGGTACGGCCTGTCGACCGTCGATCAGAACGTACTGGACAGCGCCCGGCTCGACGGGGCAAGCTCGTGGAACCAACTCATCCGCGTCGCGCTCCCGATGCGCCAAGCCGTCCTGACCATGGCGGTCCTCGTCGCCATGGTGATCAGTTTTGGTGATCTGGCCGCCAGTCAGTTGGTTTTGGTCCCGGGGGCAGAAACACTGGCCAATCGCATCTTCGACCGGCTGCACAGCGGGGCCTATGACCAAGTCAGCGGCGTCTGCCTGGCGGTGATCGCGGCCTGTCTGCTGCTCGCCGGGCTGCTGCGCTGGCTTTGCCAAAAGATGGCCGACAACCGCTAACCTAGCAGGTCGTCGACGATTTCTTCCCCGTCGCCCGACCAGCCGATGGCATTCCTGTTTCCCGAGATCTGCGAGTCGTATACGATCCAGGCGACACCATTTGTCAGAGCATGCCATAATAGAGACGGTCAGGGAGCTGCCTCGGCAAGTCCCCCATCGATCCGAGGCGCAGCCTCTCTCGGGACGAGGTCCGTTCAATACAGAAAACGATCGCGATGCGAAAGCTCTTTACGACAGTACTTCTTCTCTTGCTCGCCGGGCGCACGGCGATGGCGGTCGACTATGTGACGTATCAGTCCGACGACATTCGCCACGAGATTCAAGGTCGAGTCATTGTCGAGGCCCAAGATGGTGGTCTGCTGCTGATGGATCGGGCGGGCAAACTCTGGACCATTACAGCGGAAACGAAGCTCGAACACACCACCGACGAGCTCCCGTTTGAGCCCTTCACCCACGAAGAGATGGGCCAGGAAATTCTCAAGGAATTGCCCGAGGGGTTTCAGGTTCACACGACCGCGCACTATGTCATCTGCTACAACACGTCGAAAGGTTATGCCCGCTGGTGCGGCACCCTGCTGGAACGACTCTACAGCACATTCAACAACTTTTGGAAGAAGAAGAAATTCGAACTCAAAGAGCCCGAGCTACCGATGGTGGCGGTTGTCTTCGCGGAGAAGTCGACCTTCCATCAGTACATGGAAGCGGATATCGGCCGGACCAGCTCCATCGTGGGCTACTACAATCTGCTCAATAACCGTGTCGCCATGTACGATTTGACCGGAGTGCAGGAAAAGCGATCGGGCAAGAAACGGGAACGCACGCGAGAAGAGATCAACAAGATTCTGGCCCGGCCCGAGGCTGGAATAACGGTGGCCACCATCGTCCATGAAGCGACACACCAGATTGCCTTCAATTGTGGGCTACAGACACGTCTCTCGGACGTCCCGTTCTGGCTCAGCGAGGGCATTGCCATGCACTTCGAAACGCCCAACTTGGGTAGCCATGGCGGCTGGCGAGGCATCGGCAAGACCAACCCCTCGCGGTTGTCGCGATTCAAGAAATACCAGAAGCAACGCGGGGCCGATTCTCTCCATCGTTTGTTGCGCAACGACAAACGCCTGCAAAAAGCCGATGGGGTACTGGAGGCGTATGCTGAAAGCTGGGCCCTGGTCCACCACCTTCTCAAGCGCCGGCCCGATGAATTTGTCGCCTATGTGAAGATGTTGTCTGAGAAACCACCGTTACGACAGGATACCCCTGAGCAAAGAATCGAGCAGTTTGAACAGGCCTTCGGGGACCTGAAGGAAGTCGACGAGGAATTCATCAAACAGATGAAACGCGCGCGATGAATGTCGCGAGTTAAGAACAGGCGCGCCGCGCGGACTTGAAACGGAAATCGCAGGGGACGGCGACATCGAGATTCGTTCGCCAGAGCTGGGGAGTCGCCCCGCGGTTAGCCGGCAATTCGCTTAGCCGACGCGAAGTTTCGCTTCGACGCGACGAATCACTTCTTCGGCCTTCCAATGCTGGTCGCTGCCGCCGATCGACTCGCCTTCGGCCATCCATCCGCGGACGCGTTTCTGCGCCGAGATCACGGTCGTGTGGCTGCGTCGACCAAAGTAATCGCCGATCTCCGAGAGCGCGCTGCGCGTGTGCTTGCGCGCCAACCACATGGCGAGCATTCGAGGTTGACTAACCGTGCGCGATTTCCGATCCGAACGAAGGCTCTCCGGCCGCAAACCGAACACGTCGCAAACCGCCTTCTCGATTTCCGGCAGATGAACAACTCGTCCATTGTGCATGGTCATGTCCGCCAGCTCGCGCTCGGCCATCGTGACCGTTAACCGCTCTCCCGTCGCGCGACAGGTGGCATGTAATCGATTGATGGCTCCCGACAATTGACGGGCGTTGTCGGTCAGCCGGCTGGCTACCATCTGTTGAATCTCTTCATCGAGCAGCAGTTCATTCCGCTCGCACAACTGTTTCACGATCGCCAGTCGCACGGCATGATCGGGAGCTTCCAACGAAACGCACGCTCCCCCGGAAATTCGGGATGTTAATTCCGGCCCCAGCGATTCCAGCTCCGCCGGCGGAACATTGCCCGAGAGAACCACCTGTCCCCCTTTTCTGAGCACGGCATCGAGCGTCTGCTGAAACTCGAAGGCGGTGCCCGTCTTGCCGATAAAGAAGTGAATATCATCGACGACCAACAAGTCGGGCGATCGATACTTCTGACGCAGGCTGGGAAAGCCGCGCCCCTGCGTCGCCTCGACGTAATGAGTTGTAAATTGTTCCGAGGTCACGAACAGGGTCCGCGTCTTCTGCGGCGACGCGGCCGTGGCGGAGATGATCGACTCGAGCAAGTGGGTCTTGCCGACACCGGTGCCTCCGTAGATATAGAGCGGAGACAGGCAGCCGGGCTTCTCGGCCACCATCAAGGCCGAAGCTTGAGCGACACGATTGGAATGGCCAACAACAAAGCTGGCAAAGTCGGCATAACGACGCCGTGGCTTGTCGGCTTGCTTGGTCGATGCGCGTCGGCGAGAGGCAGTACGCTCGCCGATCGCCGAGCCCTCACGAGGTGATTCGTCCGTGCCGTCTCGACCGTGGGACGGCGCGTCTGAAGAGCCGTTGACGGCGGCTCCGCTCGGCTCAACGGCTTCCGCGGCGGCCAACTCCGAATCGACGTGAAACTCAATGTTCGCCGGCGAACCGAGAAGTTGGGCGCTGCACTCTTCCAGATCGCGACGAAAGTTGGAACGCAACCAATCTTGAAAGAAGGCGTTGGGCACGTCGACTCGCAATGTCTGACCGCGCAGCGAGAGTCGGGTCTGGTTCCCGAACCAGAGACCGCAACGTTCTGCTCCGACGCGCTCTTTCAAAGCGGCTATCAGTGCCGACACGATGTCCATATCGTCTGTGGTCACGTCCTGTACCACTCCCACGGCGCGCACCTTCATCGCCTTCAATACACACTCTACAAAGTGCCGGCGACCTCGCTCCCGACCGAAATGAGGGAGGCGGGCCGTTAAAGAAAGCGGCGTCCTCGTCGAAGGTGACGCCCAGTTGATTCCAACGCTCAGTTACTCAAAAACTTAACAAGTGAGAGACCATTCTGACGCTCGCTAGCGGTGCTGTCAAACCGCCCAAACAACATTTGAAAGAAAAAAATTGGAGCACCAAAACGGTCAGTAAATCAGCACCGAAAACAACGAATAAATCGTGTAGCCGCAGAACACATTGACGCCCGTTCAGCGCGCCGGCTTGTGGAAAAAATGTTGTCTGCGATGATTCCAAGAAACGTCACACCGAAGCGCATTTTTTCCATGAACAAACGTCAATGAAAATCGCTCGGCCAGCGTTGATTATTTTGATTTCGCGGGAAAACGTCGTACCCAGACGTGCCGTCGATCCCAGCGAGCAAAGCCTGTCGCCTCATACATCGCCCGCGCCGGTTCATTCTTCGCGTCGACGGCCAGCACAAGTCGTTTGCGTCCCGCTTGATGCGTTCGCCATCGCGCGAACTGCGTGATGCTCTGTCCCAGCCGATTTCCCCGCGCCTCGGGAACGAGCCCCATATAGACCAGCTCATACTGATCGGTTTCCGGATGATCGCTGAGCAACAGACAACCGGCGTCTCGGCCTTCGTAACGCAATAGAAACCAGTTCTCGGGGGAGTAGCTACCCGTGGCCTGGTAACCCTCCAAGACGTCGCAGGTCTGCCTGACGCCGTTGAGGGCGGGACAATCGAGAGTATTGTCATAGGTCTGCTCAAGCGTGGCGATAAATCGCTCCCGATTGGTCGTGGAGTATGTTTCCAACTCGAACGGCGCAATCGACGGCTCTTCACAACTCGTCACCACGCTCGCCATGTATTCCAGTTCCGCCAGGTATTCAAATCCACAAGCTTCAAACTCAGAGCTCTCCGGGCTTTCCCGTTCCGCGTGCAACACCTGAGCGATACAGACCCCCTCGTTTTCCAAGTAAGCTGTTGCGGCAGCGATTAACGCCTCGACCGTTCGTTGCCCTTGGCCCGGGGCGATTCGAGGAACCCACACGACGGCGGTCCGGCCGGCCTGGATTTGTGCCCAGATGACTCCTGCCAGGCGGCCATCCTGCTCTCCGCGGAGCAGCCCTTCGAGCGTGACCTTTCCATCGCGCGCGCATTGGATCAGCCGCCGAGCCTCGGCCAGTTGCTGCGTGGGGGTCAGCGACGAGAAGAGGAGTTTCAGCGACTCCATCTGCTCGGCCGGTTCCACCGGGCGAATCTGCAAGTCTCGGGCATGGGAGGTCGACATGACCGGCAGCATACTGCAATCCACAGCCCGTTCGCACCCCCAGAATTTTCGGCAAACCGGCCGGCGAATGGTATAATTCTCGGCATCGATCCCTACTATCTCGAGTCCAAGCCTTCTCCTTCAGGAGTCCCCCGCCATGCGAGCTGTCCCACATACCCTCGCGCGAGCCGCGTTCACCTTGGTCGCGATGCTGCTCGCTGTTCCCGCGTTCGCCCAGCCGGTACCGCTGCCACCGCAGGAGCCGGGCTATCTCGGGTTGGTCGTCGAGGCCAGAAGCGGTGGAACCGGCCTGAGAGTCATCGAGCTGGCGCCCGGCGGACCGGCGGAGCAGGGTGGTCTGCAAGTGAACGACCTCATCACCATGGTCGGCACTACCGCCATCAACAGCCCCAACGATCTCGGGGCCGCGCTGACCGGAATGACGGTCGGCTCGAATGTGCAGATTCGTTTTGTTCGCAGTGGGGTCGAAGGAGCTGCTCAGGTCACGCTCGGTTCTCTGCCAGCCCAAGGGCCACCGCAAGCGGGTCGACTGCCCCAGGCTCCAGGTCTGTTGGGAGGAACTCCGGTCCCCAGCCTGCCCGCCAACGCCACCGACGATGGCATTCTCCTGGGAGTGACCACGGTCGTTCCGCAGCTGCGCGATCTGTTGCGGATCAAAGCCCCGGGCCAGTTCACGCGTGGCGCCTTTGTTAAAGAAGTCTTTCCGGGAACCCCCGCCGCCAATGCGGGCCTGCAGGTCGACGACTTGATTTACGCCATCGACGGCCGCTCGGTGGCCAGTCCTACCGAGTTGATCCGCCGCATCAAACAGGCAGGCGCCGGTGGCAGCGTGGCGGTCTCCTACTTCAGTCAAGGCAAACAGCAGAAAGTCGATATTCAACTCGCCGGACCGCGAGCTGCGGCGAAACCACCCGTTGGGCAACTTCCGCCTGCGGGCCCCGCCGATGCGGCAACCGACGCGAGGCTGGGTGAACTCGAGCGTCGCATGACCATGCTCGAGCAACGGCTGGTCGATATGCAGCGGTCGATCGACGCCCTTCGTCAACGGCAACCCTAGACGCCCCAGTTCGCTTTGCTCAAGAGACTTCTCGCTAACGTTTTATCGACTCGAAGTCATCTTGCGTTGCAACCAGGTCGGTTGGAATCGACTCAGATAGAACGTGACGTCAAAACGTCGGTGCGGTTGATCGGAACGGACCACCGCGGCGGGACGAATCCGCAGCTCGCTGGTCGCCTCGCCATTCCACTGGCTCTTGTAGACGTAGACCGCCGGGCCATCGGCCGCCTGTCGCGTCATGCCAAACTGCTGGGAGAGAAGCTGGATCAACTGGTCGGCATCCCCGGTGGTTCCCTCGAACGACAGTCGCTGGCAGACGTTGAGATTATCGAAGTAATAGGTCAGTGAGCCGGCCACATCATGCTCTTGGATGCCGGTTACCAGCGGGACGCGGTAGCCGTACAACTCCAATTCGGCCATGCCGGTCGAAACTCGGGGCCAGCGGCGAATGATCGTATCGATGGTCACGTCGAGGTCGAACGCTTGATCGGCGGGCGTCATCGGAGCCAGTTCCGGCTGCGCCTGGCCAAGGTCGGCCACGGGCGTCTCGCCGCGGGGTGTAAAACCGGTCGCATCGACGGCGGTTGTCGGGAGAGGGCCGCCAGGAGCTGTCGGTCCGGAGGCGAAGATTCTCTTCACCGGGCGCAGCGGATCGGAAGCGTTCATGAAATAGGGAACCGACACCGCGGCCGCCACCATCATCGGCACGAACACGACGCGACGGAACAAGGCTCGAATGAGAAACATGATACTCGCCCTCCAGTTTTGAACCGACTTCTCCATTCCCAACATCGGCCGCCGCCGCGGCTCGACTTGCCAGGTCCACGGCGGGCGTGCCGCACCTTGCCCACCGCAAAGAGACGCTTCGACAGCCACAGTCAGCAAAACTGGGCTCAAGAGGTACGGCCGGCACGATGCGCGGTCCGGTTACACCGATCGCGGACGAGTTGGGCGGTTGTGGGGAAGGGCGGGGGGGCACTAGCAGGTAGCTCGCGAACAGCCTCTCGTTAGTCGGCCTCCCCATCGACATCTTGAAGATTCCCTGCGTCGAAGTCCGCCAGATATTTCGTAAGTGTAGCAATCTGTCGACGATTCATTCGCCGAAGAGCCATTACCACAATTCCTGGCAAGAGGAGAAGAGGTAGAGTCAGGTAAAACGCCCTGAGCAGGCCTTCAACAATTGCGATCCAAACAAACACCGCCATGCTCACAAGAGCGATGACACCCAACAGACTATCGCATGCAGTCGCAGACTTGCGTGCGGCCTTGAGTCCCCGAAGTATCTGATCGCGATTCTTCGGCGCCTCCCCTAATATCGAGACGTAAACTCTGTCAGGCTCGACAACATCGAGTAGGAATTCATTAATCTCCTCAGCTGTCGCATCTCGCCATGTCGGCGTTTTGCCATATTGATGCGACGCTATCCTCAACTCAATCTCGTCGTCAGGAAGTTCAATTACCAGGTTCAGGAAATCTCGCCGGAGCGGGTCAGCCCTTGTGATAAGAACTTGTTTCACTTCATGCCATAAGTGCACCTTAGAAGCCTGACCGACTACGAGTTGAATTCCTTTCGCATCAAACGTCGCTGAGCGGCGAAACCCGTATCTGAATGTCAGTGTTGCAGGCAGATTCGGTGGCGGAGGAAGACAGTAGTGTTGGTTGACAAGAGCCATGACGGCTTCAACGTCGTCCGACGCCATGTATCCGAAACGTAGCTTTCGTCGCCACCACGGCCGTTCGGGATCCAACAGCGTGAAATCATCTACTTTCTGAATTCGTCCACTCGACAGATCCTCCCAGGACCACAAATCTTCTTGAAACAGCCGTCGCACAAGAATGCCGTGAGCCGCAACACGTAAACGCCAAATCAACGGAAAGACCGCGGCGAGCCCGACCAGGCCGTAGGGAACTATGCAAAACAGAATGTCCCCCACGCCCCGTCTCTGCACGAAATGTGCCATCCATGAGAAAACTGCCATCACGACAGGGACACCAACAATAACATACCAACAGCAGCGTCTCAGCGAGGCTGCGATACGATACTCTTTTGACTCTGCTACGGGTGCCACTACGGCAACTCCTCTTCCACCGCGACCATGCTGACGCGTCCTCGTCGTTGATTTGCCATCAGTTGGTCGTTGGCGTCGAAGCGAGCCGACATGATCGGATCCTTGCGCGGGCTGAAAACCGTTATCTTGTAGACCCCACGTTCATCCGCGGCCTCCCGCACGAGACGATATCCCTTCTTGAAATTCACGAGTTCCGGCGCTCCAAGATCGTCGGGGAATTCCACGAAGATAACGTCGGTTAACTCGCCTTCCTCTGGCAGGATACGGGGACCAATCGACATCACTGACGATTGAAACAGGATGAAGCCCTCGGCCGGCAACGAAAATGTTTTCTCCATCTCTTTCGGTGGATCGATCGCTTCTCCGGTGCGCTTATTCGTATGTCCAGTACACTTGCCAGTGACTTCCCTGCCTTCGATCGCCAAGGACCCTGTCATGCAGGTTTTGCCATCGACCGTCGTTTCGACAACTCCAGAGGTAGGCGTCAGCTCCGAGTCGATGCGGTAAGTGACTGTCGATTTAGCGCTGGCTGGCTTGCCTCGATAATTTATCGAGGACGTTTCCACGATCTTAATTGACTCGCCTGCGTCGTCGATTTCGGCCCTGATACCGTAACGACCCAGTTCTCTCTCGCCGTCGGGCCCAATGATTTTAAAGTCTCGATCAACAATCACGTTATCGTTGTTGTCTGACTTCTCTGATGCGGCAACACACGATCGCACCTCACAGAACCCCACAAGCATCGTGACAACTAGCACGAGAGTAGTCTTCATCTCTTACCCTCCTTTTTGTTATGGAATACCGACTATTTCCTATTTGAACCCGAAGCCCCCGTCGTCCTGCTAGAGACCGTCAGTCGACTTGGCACCAGCGCCGCGATGAGATAGTAACCCGCGAGCACGGCATCGGCAGCATTCGCCTAAGAGGCCCCGTTGCGTCCCCATTCTCTCCCCGCGAGTCTTTCTAAGTCAACTCGTCGACCAATGCCATGGCCCCGCCGGGACGGCTACTCCAGCTTCTCCGATTCGCCCGCCTCACGCTCATAATTGCCGCGACTCGCCTGGCAGGCACCCCAGATGATTCCGGAAACCACGGCGATGGCTATCAAATCGACCATCAATCGCCAAGGAAGCGCGGCGGTCCGGGCAAACTCCAGCACCGCGGCCGGGCCCAGAATCAGCCCCAACATCACCGCATGTCGTGTCGCGCCGACGAGCCACCAAGTTCCCTCCAGGCTCTTGGCAAATCGTAAAGCCAGCCACAAGAAGAGACTACAGGCGACCAGGTCGATCGCAAACAGAGGAGGGATGAAATCGACTAACCAAAACTCATCATCCGCCAACGTCAAGAAAGGCAGTGGCCAACCCAACTCGCTGAATGCCGACCCCTTGGAGCTGACCGCCGACATGTTGAGAAACCCGATGGCGAAACCGACCCCGCCGACCAGCCATTGACCCGGCTGCGACAATCGGGCCAGCAGAGCCAGGCCGCCCGCGATCAAAAAGCCGATCGCACCGGGTCCCACCGCGTAGAGGACGAGCTGCATCGACACGGGCCATTCTCGCCAGGCACCAAACAACACAGCCGAGGCAATCAGCAGCACAAACAGATGACGCAAGCTGAACTGCCAGCGGCTCTGATTGTCGTGACTTTCTGCCGGGGCGGTCATGGGCTGCCTGAGGCCTTCTTGGCCCGTCGATAAGCTTGGAACCAATAGACAATCAATGTGATGTACGAGAACGCGGCGATGACGTTCAAACCAAGCGCACCAAACAGAAGCGGGGCGATGACTCCATTATTGTGCCAGCTGCCGAGGCCGAACAACTCGTGGCCCAAATAGAGCACCACCGCGGCCCCGGCGGAGTAAGGTAACGTCCAGGTAGCCCGATTGGTCGCCTCGATCCAATCCCGAACTGGCACGCGCCAGGCAACCAGACGATTGACGATATAGGCGGAAATCCTCAACAGAGGATAAACGAAGTACCAACCCAACAGCAGCCAGGCGATCAGACCCATCGCGCCGGCGACCACACCAACCACGAAGAAACCGCTTAACTCTCCACTCCACGACTCCCTACGGTTGCCCTCGACGAGAAACAGAGCGTACTGGCTCAGCGGGGCGGTGAAACCGATGACCGTGGAGAGACGCACTCGCAGTATCGCCGACTGCATCGATTCGTCGACCTGCGGCCTTTCGACCTCCGGCGGTAGATCCGCTTCGGACGGCGGAGACGAATAGGGATTCAAATCGTCGTTCAAGACAACGCACCAGCAACAGGCGAGACCCCGCGGAACAAGCTCGCTTCGTTATGGCACGTTGCCCGAGAGAAGTAAAGCGCAGGCCATGCCGCCATATGCGGCCACACTTCGGCCCTAACGCGCCGCCGCGCGGATCGACTCGGGCGGGAGAGTCGCCAGGAAGCGATCCAGCTGTTCATGAAATTCTTCGTTCCAGGGATCGTTATGACCCGCTCCGGCAATGTTCACAAATTGCTTCGGCCCCGGCGCAGCCTCAAATAACTCATACCCTAGATCATACGGAATCACTCGGTCCGCGTTGCCGTGGCTCTGTAGTAAGGGACCGCGATAGTGGGGAATCTTGGCCAGCGAATTCAGCCGGTGCGTCATCATCCACCAGGCCGGTATCCACGGCACAAGATGCGAGCCGACATCGGGAAGGGCGGTGAACGTGCTGGACAGCACCAAGCCCCGCGCGCCGTCCTTGGCGGCCAGGTCGACCGCGACACCACCTCCCAGCGATCGTCCGACGAGCACGATGTCGTGCTCCGCCACACCAGTCCGCCGCGCCAGCCAGGCCCGCGCCGCCCGCGCGTCGCTGAGAATCCCCTGTTCGCTCGGCTGGCCCGAACTTCGGCCGTAGCCACGGTAATCGAACATCATCACCGATACGTTGTGACGGCGTTGCAGCGTGCGCATGATGGGCGCACGACCGGTGATGTTTCCCGCATTGCCATGCAGATAGAGCACCACCGCGCGGGGTTGCTCATGAGGAGCAAACCAGCCATGCAGTTTGGTCCCATCTTCGGCCTCGAACTCGACATCTTCAAAGTCGATACCCAGCGGCTGCCAATTCCCTTCAGGATAGGGATGCGGATGATAGATCAGCGCCCGCTCGACCGGCGCTAAAGGTGACATCGATCCCATCATCGCGCAGCCGGATAGCGAGCTAAGAAGGCCGAATGCCAACGTGACGCGGAACATAGCGGACAGCCCGTGAGAATAAATGGATGATAGGAGCCCCCGGCGAAAACGAAAGACTCTCATATCAAAAGCACGTCTTCGGGGCAATCGAAGCTGGAATGGCACGTGCCAGCCAGCCGTGAAGTGGGAGCAATTTCGCCAGCGTTGCCATCAGCGATAAGGCTTTGGAACTTCCACCATTTCCTCCGTTCTATCCTCGATCTTGAAGATGACGAATTCGGAGTCCGTCCAAGCAACCGAGACCGGCACGAGAGACAGACCTGACGAAAACTCTCGCCACTCGCGAGTGAACATCTCGGCCCCCGTGTTCGTATCGAAGACGCGCAGCCGGGCCGAATAGTCGAACGTATTAAAGAATGGCTCCCGAGCGATCTCGAGGTGAGCCGTCAGCTTCCCGTTCGGGGAAACGGCTTCATCAACCACCCGGTAGTCGGAGAATGCGAAGATAATGTGGGAGCCGAGTCCAACGATACCGAGCAGAATGCCGAGCATCGAAGCCGCCAGCAGGCGTTTGGTTAGCTGTAGCTTGTGGAACGCGTAAGCCAAGGCACTCAGTGGGAGCCCGATGAAGATCGCTCCGCATGCCAGGATAGGGCCAACTGCCAGTCCGAACACGAGTAGCGCACCACCGCGATAGTGGCGCGCGACAGCAAGAAAGACTGCCACCACCAAGACGATTAATAACAACGTCCTGAGTCGGAACTGCATCCCGCGCTCGCACCGGTAGATATCGACGCGACAGATCAGATCGGTGGCGCGCCTAGTGACTCAGTTCAACATACCAGCGTCCGTCCACCCGCTGGAAATTCGCTTTCGAATTGTACTCCGGAACATCCGCCGATGCTCGATCCCCGTCGATCTTGAGATTCACGAGCGATGCCCGCGGGTAAAGGCTACCGTCGGTTACATCGTCCGGATCGAATTTCAGCTCGACATCTCGCAAGTCGGCGTAGTAGCGGCCATGATCCTTGATGGCCGTTATTTTCTCCGCGAGCTTCGCCCCAAACTCTTCCAGCTGCTCTTCCTGGGTCTGTTTGTTGTTGCCCCAGCGATCTTCCAAGAGGACTTGTAGATCGATGCCATGCCGGCGGCTCACGGCGATAATCGCCTCCGCGTGTGGCTTGGAAACACTGCTGATCTTTTCCAGGTTTCCGACCGTCCACAGATAGGAAATACCTATTCGCTGCGCGGGCGGCATGCAGTTCACCCACCCCCGCCAGTCGTTCTTCCGCATAGCGTCGTTCTGGGCGCGCCATGCCTGCTGCGGGGTGTCGTAGCCCGACTGAGCTTGGGGTTTCTCCACATGCCGCACTCGACACGGCCGACTCTGGCGGCGAAACAGCCCCGCCTCCGCAGAGTTGGCGAAAACAGGGGCTAGGCAGATCGCGACGAAGAGAACGATTCGAGACATGATTTCCTCCGATCTCGATATACACCGGACAGTCCGCAAGTCGCGATATTACCACAGTCGCAAGGAACGGAATCTCTAGAGCCCCAACCGCAGATCTTCTTCCTCCGTGAAAATAATCCGAGGCGTGACCAGCAACATGAGCTGAAGTTCCACATCGTCTTCTTGAAGCCCCTGCACACGAAGCGCCTTCGACATGCTCAAGTAGGGAATTTTGGCGAGTATTCCCGGCTGTCGCTCCGGCGACTCGTAGCGATAGAAAGGGGACAGGAAGCCGAAATGCGCTTCGTAGAGCAACCTCTGAAATAGTTCAAAAGTGGGAATCGGCATCGAAGTTGTTTCAAAATCAAACGTGGGCAGATTGATCGTCGTCCCAGAAGTTGTCGTCGACGTCACCTTGACCGGCTCCGACTCCGACTTTCTCTGCTCCGCCAATTCCTTGATACCGCCGAGGATGATTTTCGGCTGTCGCTGCGGCGACTCGTAGCGATAGAAGGGAGACAAGAAGCTGAAGTAAACGTCATACAAGATTCGCTCCGGGTTGGGAATCCGTTCCGAGCTGGCTTCAAAATCAAACTCGGGCAGATTGATCGTCGTGCCGGATGTCGTCGTCGTTGACGAAGCTTCTCTCGCCTCCGACTCCGACTCCCGCTGCTCCGCCAATTCCTTGATACCGCCGAGCAGGACGGTTCCCCCCTCGGGAACGTCAACCGTCGTGGTCACCGTCGTGAATTGAAACTCCGGCAACATGTAGGTCGTGCCACTGGTCGGCTCTTCGGCGGCGGAGTCCGGCTCCTGAGCCACGACAACCGATACGAGCAACAGCGACAACGACAAGCAACCGCAGGTGATGGTCTTCTTCATAGCGACTCTCCTTCTTTCTTGGCGGATCTGGCGAGTGAGGATTCCGGTACCGGAATCCGTTCGACCGTAAAGCTCTCCAGATCGGGGTGGAGCAGTTTCTGTCGATCTGACGGAGGGATGTTAACCTTGATCTCGGACAACGAGTACGTGGTCCACTCGTGTGTGTGAAGAACACGAATAGCCTTTGTCCGGTAGGTGTGCGGATCAACTAAGACAACCAATCTCTCATACAGATCTTCATCTTGACTTAGCTTGGGAATCGCCGTGACGAAGAATCCGCTGTTGTGTTTACTGATCTTTAATTCAAAACGTTGCCTAAGATATGCTTCGTCGATATTGAACAGCACCGGGAAAAATCTGTCAGGCCCGCATAAGCACACCAGGGAGCTATAGATAAATTGCCCGAAGAAACCCTCCGGTGGCCCGTCCAGAGAATCAAGTTGGTCGGCAAGCGCCTGTCGGGATATCTGTTGGACGCTCCTTTGCAACCGGTCAATGAGGATGACATCCCGTTCATTCCAGATATCGATCTTGTCCGTCTTCGATCTTGGCCCTTCTTCCTTCTGTTCAAGATGCCAGAGACCAGGAGCTTCAAAGTAGATGCGACCGGTATTCCTACCTGTCTCTTTACCCCGGTCGTAACGATAGACAGTCAGCCGGGCATCGATGGATAGAATCTCGTTCGATGCCTCTTCCCACTTGGCCAGAAAATCGTCGAGATCGACGGCTTCTTCGTGTGCCGGCGACGGGGAAGCTTCGCCTTTGGCCGGATCATCAGCCCGAGCGGTCGTCACCCCACACATCATCAGCAATAGTGCGACGAACAGGAGTTGCTTGCCCATGGCATCACCTTTCTCCAAATACTTGGATGACTCGGCCCAATGAGACGAGAGCCAAGCGATGGCTTTCTCGTCGCTGCCTTCAACTACTGCCGCTGTTCGGTCGACGTCTTCTCCGCCGTCTTATCGACATCGGCCGAAGTCTTCGTGTCGCTGGCAATCTCTTCCTCCGCTTCCAGCAATTCTTCTGTGAAGCGAGTTCGGTAGTGCATACTGCTCTTGGGATTCGGATGCCCTACAACGTGGCGATCGAGATCGATGGTCTGACCGATCACTCGCCCGGCGTCGATATCGAAACGAATGGTTCCCTCACTCTCCCGCTGCACGAGTTGTGCCCGCACCTCGGGACTATCCACCGGCGTGAGAATTTGCGTGACGACGTGGATGTGGGCCACGCCATGTTCGACCTCCTTTAGCTCGAATCGCTGACGCGACTTGATCCGCTTGGTCAAACCGTCCTGCAGCGGCAGCACAAACTCGTTCGGCTCCGACCAGGTCGCGCCCACGGCGATCGGCTCGCCGGGCAGCGGCAACACAATTTGACTCGGCTCCGAGGCATCCTCGGGTGCCAGTTCCTCGCGTTTGACGATCTTGCCCGAGGCGGTCATCTTGATCCGGGTTAACGGGACACCAATCCGTTTGGCCACGTGTTCGAAACCGGTCGGTGGTTCTTCATCACTGCGGCTGTCGTAGGCAATCCCTTCTCGCCCAGTCACTTCGTTTTTCATATCGACGTGCTCGACGGAGTGCACGAAGGTGATCTGTCCGTTGCCGTCGACCTCGTTGACGTACCAGACCTTGGTCGACTTGCTGACCGTACTGGCCGTTTGGCTGGAACCCTCGATGGTGGTTCGCACCTGGGCCTGATGGATGATCTTGGAGCGGAGCGTCTCGCCCGGTTTGAATTGATATCGCAGCAGATGCTTGTCCGCTTCCGCGGTGGCTAGCGTGGCGATACTAACGAGTAGAAAACAGGCGAGCGAAGTGGCGAGAAACTTCCGTGTCGGATGCATGGTTCGAATCCTTTCGAGCATCAAACTCTGTAACGTCAAATTGTCTCGAGAACGGACCGCCTGACATCCTGGCAGATGGTCGACTGTTCACAAAAGGTTGCGGGCGTCGCGGCTATCGTTTCTTGGCCCGTAGCCGGCCTCCCCAACCCAGTTTTTCTCGAAGCGTGCGATAGTAAGAACGCCCGGCGAGCTCAATCAGTTGAAACTGAGGTTCTGCCCGCCGAATTCTCACTCGATCGCCCGGCTCCAGGTCGCAAATACTTTGTCCGTCGACAATCACCGCGGAGCCCGGTCGCGGCTCGGCAACTCGCAGCTCGTAAGTGCGATTGGCCGTGTCGACCACCGGTCGCACGGTCAATGTGTGCGCGGCGATCGGCGTAATCACAAACGCCTGCACATCCTTCCGCAGGATCGGTCCGCCGGCCGACAAACTGTGGGCCGTGGAGCCAACCGGCGTGGCGACGATAACACCGTCGCAACTATATGTGGTGACCCACGCCTCGTCAACGTAAAGATCGACATCGAGAATCGCGAAGGGGCCACCCGCCATGAGGGCCGCCTCGTTGAGTCCCAAGTGCTGGCAGATCGTCTCCGGTCGATCCTCATCGGCCCCGCGAATCACCTGACATTCAAGCATCATGTGATTCACCAGACGATACTCGCCCGCGCAGATCGCTGGTAGCTCTGCCAGCAGTTCGTCGCCCGACAGATCGGCCAGGAATCCGAGTTTACCCAAGTTGACTCCCACGACCGGAATCTGGTTGTAGCCGAGCTGGCGGGCGGCCCGCAGTATTGAGCCGTCGCCACCGAGCACGATCACCAGATCGGCTCGCACCTGCGAGAGATCTTCGCAGGCCTCGAAGTCGCAGAGAACGACTTCGCCGAATTCTTCAATTTGCGGACGTAGTCGGGCGGCCTCGGCCTGCACCTGTTCGTGCCCCTTGTAGCCCAACATCAGGATGCGGAGTTGAGGGGAAGTCTCGTTAGAAGATTCAGGTGCGTCCATAGTCCGTTCTGCTCGCGTTACGACTGCCCAGTTCGTTGAGAGTTCACTCGCCTCTCACTCGCCTCGACCGCAGGCCTTCTATTGTAACGAACCGGCGGCGATCTGTAATGAACGATACTCGCCACCTCCAAGGAGCGAGAAACGCCCGCCGCGACTGAGGGCGTCGTGAGAAAGGGAGAGGCCGAGCTGTAAAGTGACTCGTCGACTAACTGGCTTGCCGCGAAGTCGACTCGGCTGTCAGATCGAGGCCTTTGGCCAACTCTCGACAGGTCTCGGCAATGCCGGCGGCGTCGATCTTCAACTCCGCCAGCAGATCGGCTCGATCACCATGCTCGACAAACTCGTCGGCGGCACCGAGTCGATGTATTTTGGCCCGCGCGTCGTCGATGCCGTTGGCCGCTTCGAGCAGAGCACTCCCGAATCCGCCCATCAAGGCCGCCTCTTCGACCGTAACCACAAAGGCACACTCCCGCACCGCTCGATCGACCATTTGAATATCGAGCGGTTTGACAAATCGAGCGTTGACCAGGCCGACGTCGAGACCTTCTTCGCGCAGCTCTTCGACCGCCTTTTGAGCTTCGCACAGCTGGGTGCCGCAAACGATCACCACCCCATGTTTCCCCCAGCGGATAATCTCCGACTTGCCAAGCTCGACGTCGACAAGCGGACGAGCCAATGTCTCGGCCGTGGCTTTCGGATAGCGAATTGCCGAAGGGCCATCGTAGGCCGAGGAAAACTCGATCATGGCGGTCAAATCGACCGCATCGCCCGGAGCCATGACCGCCATATTCGGGAACACTCTCATGTAGCCAAGGTCGAACATGCCGTGATGCGTCGGCCCGTCGGGCCCCGTCAGACCGGCTCGATCGAGCAGCAACGTGACAGGCAGATTCTGCAGCGCCACTTCCTGGAAGATCTGATCGTAAGATCGCTGCATGAACGTGCTGTAGATATCGACGATCGGCCGCAGGCCGGCCCGCGCCTGTCCGGCCGCAAAAGCGACCGTGTGGCCTTCACAAATACCGGTATCGAAAAAGCGGTCGGGAAATCGTTCGCGAACCTTTTCCAACTTCGTGCCTTGGCACATGGCGGCCGTCATAATTGTTACGCGGTGATCGGTCGCCATCAGCCGTTCGACCGTGGCCGCGGCCACATTGGTATAGGCCGGCGACGAACTCTTCTTGCTCACCGGTACCACCGAGCCCTCTTCTTGCGTGAAGGGTGCCGGGGTGTGAAAGTAAACCGGGTCTTCGGCCGCCGGGCGGAAGCCGTGTCCCTTCTCGGTCACCACGTGCAGTAGCACCGGTCCGTCGACCTTCTTGACCTTCTCCATATACTTGCGCATCTGCGCGATATCGTGGCCGTCGATGGGCCCCATGTAGCGGAAGCCAAGTTCTTCGAACAGCATACCGCCGTGCAGACCGGCTTTAACCGCCTGTTTGACATTGCCCAGAAAACGTTCGACCGGCTGGCCCACCACCGGCAACTTGTCGAGCGTGCTGATGATCTCGCTCTTCACGCCGAAGTAGAGCTTGCTCGAACGCATGCGATCAAACATCTCCGACAAGCCGCCCGTGCGCGGACAAATCGACATCATATTGTCATTGAGCACCACAACCAGATTTTTGTTCAAGCCGCCGGCGTTGTTCATCGCCTCGTAAACAATCCCGGACGAAAACGCTCCGTCGCCAATAACGGCCACCGCGTGTCGGTTCTCTTCGGGTCGCAAGAGGTCATCGCCGGTACGACAACCGAGCACGGTCGAAACGCTGCACCCGGCATGCCCGGTCATAAACAGATCGAGCGGGCTCTCGTGCGGGTTCGGATATCCCATCAGCCCGCCCTGGGTGCGAATGGTACCGAACTCGTGATATCGACCGGTGATCATCTTGTGGGGATAGATCTGATGGCCCGTGTCCCAAATCAGCCGATCTTGTGAGAAGTCGAAGCTGGTATGGAGCGCCAGGCAGAGTTCAACAACCCCCAGATTCGAGGCAAAATGGGCGGCCCGCTGTGACACCAAATTGCAGAGCGCTTCGCGCATCTCCTCCGCCAGCTGATTCAACTCGGGGTTCGAAAACCGCTGGAGATCCCGCGCGGTTTCGATCTGCGAAAGCAGCTTGTCCATTACCGGTCCCTTTCCGCCACAAATCGAGCCAGCGATTCCAATCGTCCGGCTCGCGGGGCCAACACCTCAAGGGCTTCAATGGCCTCGCCAATCAGTAATTCGGCACGACGCCGACTTTCTTCAACTCCCAGCAGGGAGGGATACGTCAATTTCCCCTGATCCCGGTCCTTGCGGAGTCGTTTGCCTGTTGTCTCTTCATCGCCCGCCACGTCCAGCATGTCATCGACAATCTGGAACGCCAGCCCCAAACATTTTCCATATCTCTGTAGTGCCGCGGCCTGCTCGTCGTTCGCTTGGGCGACGGTCCAGCCCAACTCCAGCGAGGCGGCAAACATCGCGCCCGTCTTGCGACGATGAATCGATTCGATGGTCGCCAGACAGGCATCCTGTTCGCCACGTTCAAATTGTTCAAAAAGCAGGCGACCGACCGACTCGTCCAAGTCATCCGCCTGGCCACCGACCATGCCGGTCGCGCCAGCCGCGCGGGCCAGCACCTCGACACATCGCACCGCCACGCTCGGGTCGGCAATCTGCTCGGCCAGCAAACCAAAGGCTCGCGTCAACAGACCGTCACCGGTCAGGATCGCGGTCGCCTCGTCGTATTCCTTGTGGCACGTCGGCCGACCACGACGCAAGTCGTCATCATCCATGGCCGGTAGATCGTCGTGCACCAGCGAATAGGCATGGATCATTTCCACCGCACAAGCGGCGGGCATGGCCGCCTCGATACTTGAACCGCACGCTTCCGCCGCCAGTAACACCAGAATCGGACGCAAACGCTTGCCAGGGGCCAGCAGACAATAGCCCATCGCCTCGCGCAACGTGTCAGGACACCCCTCGCCAAACGAAATCGTCTCGGCGAGCTTGTCGTTAATTCGGGTGCCGAGCTGCTCGGCGATTTGGGGAAAGTTATTCAGAGCTGTAGATACCATTGTCGATAAGAGCCGCGTCCTCAACGGGGACTCCTTCCCCTGCCAACCGAGATTCCTAGATTTCAAAACGCGACATCAGAGCACAACGATCGCCCGTTCACCGAAGCCGCAGCTGACGGGCCGGAATCCGATGGAAAGACATCAGACGCCATAGATCACTCGTCATCTATATATAGATTCTAAAAAAGGGAGCCCGAGGTGTCCACGTCGTCAGAGTCGGTGGATTTCGGAGGAGACGGCTTTTTTGCCTTACGCGGCGATTTCGCTGTACGCCGCCGGCTTCGCGAAGACGCCTTTTCGCCCAGTGTCCCGTCTTCTTCGTCCTCAAACGCCTCGGTCACCGGGTTGCCCTCGGCATCAACCCCACTCAGCAGCTCGATGCGGGCCTCGGCCTTTTCCAGCTGCTGGTAGCAGGCCGACAACAGTTTGACTCCTTCCTCGTATCGGGTCATCGCTTCAGCCAGACCGATTTCGCCCTGTTCCAACTCGATGACGATCTTCTCCAGCTTGGCGAGGGACTCCTCGAACGAAGGCAGGGCGTCGTCAGCGGTTTTCGTTTTCTTCTTTGCCATGATGATCTTGCGACTTTGTTGATTACCTGGAATTTGATTGTGGGCTCACCAAAGCGGATAGCTTCGCGACGCCCGTTCTAGCCTTCCGTTTCCACGTCCACTTCTTCAACCCGGCTCCTGGCAGTGCCCTTGGCAAAACGGGAGACAATCACATTCCCCGCCTGGAGAGTTGCCGCGTCACGGATCGGTTCGGCCGTATCGCCGTGTTGGGTGAGACTATAACCGCGGCCCAATACCCCCAAGGGGCTGAGCGACTCCAACTGCGCGCTGAACATGCCCATCTGCTGCCGTGAGTTGCTGATCACCTGACGCACGGCCCGATCGCTCCGCGCCCCCAGTTCGTCGACATAGCGGGCGAGATTGTGAATTCGCTCATACGGTTCGCGAAGCACGCGCCGCGACGCCAAATTATCGAGCCGCAACCGCGACTGCACGGCGCGACCACGCAGGCCGGCCGCCAGACGAACTCGTAATGTATTCAAGGCCGACGTCACATCGGCCGCCGAGGGGACCACCAACTCGGCCGCCTCGCTGGGCGTCAGTGCCCGCACATCGGCCGCCAGGTCGGCAAGCGTGACGTCAATCTCATGCCCCACACCGGAGACCACCGGAATCGCCGAGGCATGAATCGCTCGCACCACGATTTCTTCGTTGAAGGCCCACAGATCTTCCAGGCTGCCGCCACCGCGCGTGACGACTAGCGTATCGACGCGCGTCGACAGCCGACCAGCAAGTTCAATCGCGGCGGCGACCTCTTCGGCCGCCCCATCGCCCTGCACGCGGACCGGCAACACCATGACTCGCACACCGCTCCAACGTCGTTGGAGCACCTGCAGAAAATCGCGAATCGCCGCACCCGTAGGACTCGTCACCACGGCAATCGTCCGCGGAAACAGCGGCAACGTTCGTTTCGTCTCCGGGTCGAACAGGCCTTCGGCGGCCAGCTTGGCCTGCAGTTGGCGCAGTCGTTGTTCGAGCGCCCCCACGCCAAGCGGCTGGATCTTGCGAATCACTAGCTGGTAACTGCCCCGCGGCGCGTAGACATCGAGGTTTCCCTGGCAAACAACCTCCATACCGTCGGTTATCTCGAAGTCGACCTTGGAAGCGGCACCGCGCCACATCACGGCTCGCAACTGGGCATTCTCGTCCTTGAGCGTGAGATAGCAGTGTCCCGACTGCGGCCGCGCGAAGTTGGAAATCTCGCCACACACCCAGACCGCCGGAAAGGAACCTTCCAACAGATTCTTGATCTGATCGGTCAGATCCGAGACAGTCAGCGGCTCGGAGCCTGAACCGTCTCCGTAGCCGTCACCCGTCGTGGAGTCCGCGAATTCCATCCATCAGGTTCCATTGCTTCAAATACGGACATCCACGAGCGGCGCTCCGCGGCACCGCTCAACCCACGACAGCCTTCATGGCCGCCACTTCCTGGTACGCTTCGACCAGGGCTGCCGAAAACTCCGGGTCGTTCACATGCAGCGGCAAGCGACGAATCTGTCGCGTCGGCGACACATCGAGAGTCTTCTCGAATTCCTCGAACAGCGCCGCGTCCGCCTCGGCGTCGAAAAACACCTGGCCCTCGGCGTCGATCATCGAGACCCCTTTCTCCGGGATCAGCACCAACACCGGCGAGTTCGATCGATTCAGCTTGCCGGCAATCCAGCGAGCAATCTGGCGACATTCTTCCGGCGTGGTCCGCATCAATGTCACTTGCTCGTTGTGTACATGCAACAGTCGATCGTTGAATTGCTCCGGCACCGAATCCCGTGAACCGAAGTTGACCATATCGAGCGCCCCCAGACTGACCACATAGGGCACCTGCTTCTCGATGATCGCGTCGATGCGATCGGGGCCGGCGGTGAGGACGCCACCGACCACCTCATCACAAACTTCCGTGGTGGTGATATCGAGCACGCCGCCGATAATGTCGCTCTCGACCAGCTTCTCCATCGCCTGGCCGCCGGTTCCCGTGGCGTGAAAGATCAGGCACTCGTAGCCTTTCTCTTCCAAAATCTTGCTGACCGCGGTGACACAAGGAGTGGTCACCCCAAACATGGTCATGCCCAGCACCGGCCGCTCACCCGCGTCGGGCACGCTGCCGGTCGCCATGCCAGCGATGGCATGCGCGGCGTTGGCCAACACGGTTCGTGAAACCCGATTGAGTCCGGCCACATCAACAACCGAATACATCATCGTGATGTCACAGCACTCGACATACGGCTTGGTATTCCCGCTGGCCACGGTCGAGACGAGCAGCTTTGGCAATCCAATCGGCAACGCGCGCATGGCGTACGACGCCACGGCCGTTCCGCCGCTGCCGCCGATGCCGATCACGCCGCCGACCTTGCCGGCCGCGACTTCGGCTTGCAGAAACCCGGCCAGCGCGCGACTGATCGCCGTAACCGCTTCACCGCGATCACTAAAACCAAGCGCCGCTTCCGCGCCGTCGGGATGAAACGCGGCGATCTCCTCGCGAGAGACATCGGGCGCCACGGTCGGTGGCAATTGGGTGCCCACATCGCAGACGACCACCTCCACGCCTTGCGCTCGCGCACACTCGGCCACGTAGGCGATCTCTTCGCCCTTGGTGTCCATCGTCGCTATCGCGTATACCGCTTTACCCGCCATCGGTCCATCCTTCCGCTGCTGGTGTTCGGTCACCCGGCCTACTTCTTGAGAGCAATCGACTTGAACTGCTTCACCTGATCGCGAATGGCCACCTCCGTGGGCAGACGTTCCATGGAGCTGGCTCCGTAGAAACCATCGATGCCATCGACCCGCTCAATGACGTATTGCGCATCGTTGGGCATGGCGATCGGTCCGCCGTGGCAGAGCACAATCACGTCGTCGCGAATGCTCTTCGAGGTGTCCAGAATCGCTTTAACCCGCTCCACACAATCGTCGAGCGAATTCGCCGTATCGACGCCGATGGTACCGCCAATCGTGCAGCCCATGTGGGCCACAATGATATCGGCGCCCGCGTCGGTCATCATCTTCGCCTCTTCGGGATTAAAGACATAAGGCGTGGTGAGCATATCCATCTCGCGAGCCAGAGCGGTAATTTCGACTTCGAGCTTGTAGCTCATGCCGGTCTCTTCACAGTTCTGACGAAACGCCCCATCAATCAGGCCGACCGTGGGAAAGTTCTGGATACCGGCGAAACCAAGTTCTTTCAACTCAGAGAGAAACAGCTTCGGCATCATGAACGGATCGGTTCCGCAGACTCCCGCTAGGACCGGCGTCTCTTTGACAACCGGAATGACCTCGTAGGCCATCTCTTTAACGATTTGATTGGCATTGCCGTAGGGCATCAAACCGGAGAGCGAACCGCGACCCGCCATGCGATAGCGACCCGAGTTGTAGATTACAATCAGATCGATGCCGCCGGCTTCTTCAAACTTGGCGGAAATGCCGGTACCCGCACCGCCGCCGATAATCGGCTCGCCGCGTCCGATCTGCTCGCGAAAGCGTTTGAGAATTCCTTCACGTGAATTGTCGTTTGTGCTCATGTCTTCGTCTTCTCTTTTCTGTGGGACTCCAAGCGAGTCGTTATGGGGAAAGGGGGCGACCAATTCGCATGTTCGCCCTTGCATGTCGGTTTGCAATCGGGTCATTATGACAGGATCGAGGAGGGGTTCAACATGGTGCGAGGCGGCTCCGGCGTCTGTCGTCGACGCTTCGCCGGGACTGAATCGACAAGGGGACAACGCACTGGGTAGGTGTCTGGATGTCGGGTTCCGATTCGGAATCGAGGCGGCAATAGAATGTGGACAAATACTTGAACAAGACTCGCGACCGAAATGGGGAGCACTCGCATTGCCGTCTATCTTTCCATCGTAGTGATCCGTAACCAGGCGAGTCTCACACCTGCAAAGGGTGAGCTAGTGGGAGCGTCTCCGATAACCATCTCCCCCCTCTCGCATTAAATAATCGAGGTCCTCCGACGAACAACCAACTGACCAATAGGAGAGCAATCATGGACATGTTCGACTTTTTCTTTCCGGAGCAGGCCGAAGCGGCCCATCTGAGGCGGATCTCCAATTCGATAGCAGGTTCGAAGACGGCCCATGGTTCGGCCGCCCGGCGGAATGAGAGCGAAATAGACGCACTTCGTGCTGACGTGCAATTCTTGAGCCTGGTGATTGCGGCAATTCTGAAAAGGCTCTCTGAACAGAAAACGATGTCTCTTGGAGACGTTTCGGATCTCTTGGACGAGATCGACGAATTGGACGGTCTGAGAGATGGAGGCCTAGAAGTCGGCGTCCTGCGAGGTATTTTGGGCGTGATTAAACAGGAGCCTGCCAAGGAAGGAGAGGACCTCAGTGAGATCAATATCGTAACGACGCCTCGCTATCGACGTCGCTAGATGCACACTCGCCGCATCAGTACCCAAGGATGTTAAGCTGTGCGGCAGGTATGACGTGATTTCTTGGTCACGGCTGAGGCCAAAGCATCGGGCCCCACTTAAACAACCTAGAACTGTGCTTTCAGGTAGTCTCCCGCACCCGAGTCTGTTAGACCTCAAGCGTCGAGTTTCAGCGTAACGACCGGCTCATTCCGACCCAAAGGAATAATTCAGGGAGCGTATAGAGAGTGAACGGACTGCCGCCCCTCTTCGCCCATGGCGAGATTCTGCTTCTCTTCAAGTCAATCATCTTGCAGGTCGCTCTGGTCATTGCTTGCTTTATCAATGGAACCTTGGCGTTGGCGATCGGAGGGCTCGTTTCGTGGAAAGCTCTGAAAGGCAAGTCGAGACGAACTCGCATCCTAATCGGGCTTCTAGTAGCGGCCGTCATCTTTGTTGTCTTGGCAATCGTCGAGCTGGGAGTGGCGCTCGCGCTGATCGAGGTACCTCGACCCTCAGATTCTTGAAGTCTATCGGATGACTCCTGACGCAGCTGCCAGACTCATTCGAGCCCCGTGGCCCACTGTTGCCACCACGCAACAACGTTGCTCGCGGCCCTCTGGCCCAGCCGAAATTGTCCTCAAATCGCCACCGGCCCGTCGGCAAACCTGACTCAAGCCGATTCTTCCGCCTCCGCTGGCACAGCCGTTGAAAAATGGCAACAACAAGCCCCCCCGAACGTCGCGAAGAGCTGCGTTTTTCGACAGACGCCGGCGATCCGCTGCATTCCGAATCAGCTGATTCTCAGGGGCCAATTAGCTATTGGAAAACTTTACCGATCTGGTTGTATCGGCAGTTTAGGGAGACTACAGTAGTGATAGCAGGGGGTGGGCTGCTGTAGCCCGCCTGGCATCATCGCGACTGTGAAAAGGCTTCACGTCTGAAGGAATCTGCGCATCACATTCTTCGCGACAGGCCGTTCGTGCAGTAGCCAGTACCACATCTCACAAGTTAAGTAGAGGGACACGTCATGAATCGCACTCTTTTGTTTAGCATCAGCGCCTTCCTTATGTTCGTGGGCGTCGCCTTGATGGGCGGCAGCCACGAAGCGGTTGCCGGCCATGGCTGCCACGGTTGTTATGGCTGCTACAGCTCTTGTAGCTGTTCCTGCTCTTGCTACTCTGGCTGCTACTGCTCCGGTTGCTACTGCTCCGGTTGGCAACGTCGTCACGCCCGTCGCGCCTGGCGTCGCGCCTGGCGCAGCTGCTATGGCTGCTCCGGTTGCTATGGCTGCTACGGCTGCTCGGTCACCTGCCACGGCTGCTACGGCTGCTCGGCCTACTACGGATGCTCCTGCAGCTGCAGTTGCGCCGGTGGAACCGTGATCGAAAGCTATCGCGAAGTTCCCGCCGATGAAGCGGCTCCCGTGGACGTCCCGGAAGAAGCCGCCAGCGACAGCTCCGGTTCGCTCCGCGTCACCGTGCCGGCCGAAGCCAAGATTTACATCAACGATCGTGAGACGACCACCGCGGGTATCGATCGACGTTACATCTCGCGTGGTCTCCAGCAAGGTGTTCGTTACGCCTACGAAGTTCGCGCCGAACTCGACGGCCAGAGCCAGACCCGCGTTGTCAGCCTCCAAGCCGGTCGTAGCGCTCTCGTGGCGTTCGACTTCGACCAGCAAGCCCCGGCCACCGCGGTCGCGACCAAGACCCGCTTGACGGTCAACGTCCCGGCCGACGCCCAGGTCTCGCTGGCCGGAACGGCAACTCGTTCGCAAGGCAAGACCCGCAGCTTCACCACCACGAAGCTGAGCGAAGGTCAAGCCTGGGAGAACTACACGATCGTCGCCAGCGTGGTTCGCGATGGCGAGACCGTCACCAAGGAGCAGTCGATTGAGCTGCACGGCGGACAAGATCGTGAAATCAGCTTCGATTTCGGCGGCGACCGAGTGGCTCAGTTGGAAAACAACTAGTCACAACCGCCAGTTTCGTCTTGAACAGGCGGCACAACGCTCGGCGTTGTGTCGCCTTTTTCTATGCGCAAACCACGCTCGAAAACCGCCACCAATGCAGCGGCACCCCGCGGCGTCGCCGGTTCTGCTGCCGTTACCATGCGATACAATGCGGGTGCCTGTCGGACGCATTCCAGAGGAGCCCCTTGCCGGCAGATTTCTTCACGACATCGATTTGACCGGCGCATGACACCTCCCGCTCACAAGACGTCCCTCGGCGGCCACACCCCGACCACCGACGCGCTCTCGCCCCGGCAGGCGCTGGCCAACGCACCGGAGTCGATGCGGTCGCTCGTGCAGTACGAACCCCGCTCGCTGTGGGAACAGGACACGGCGGCGCTGCCAGAGGCGCTCGCGCAACTCCGTCGCCACGTCCGCAAGTTCGCCGAGCAACAGCTCGCGCCCCGCGCCCTCGCTACCGATCTTCATCCCCACGACGCGGACATCGAGCGAGAGGTGCTCAGCGCTGCCTTTGCCGCCGGACTGTTTTCCAACTCGGTCCCCACGGCCGACGGCCAACAGCGCATCGCCTTGGACAACTTTCCGCTCGCCTGGTCGGCCTCCATCCGTTCCGAAGAGCTGGCCGCCAGCTGTGGAGGCTGGGCTCTGTTGCTGGCCGCTCACGCACTCGGCTCCACCCCGCTGCTCCTTTGCGGAGATCCGGCCGCCATCGCGCGCGTCTTTGCCCGCGCCAAACAAAAGAACGAAGCGGCGCGGCAAGAGGGCAGGGCGGCGACACCTTATCTGTTGGCCTATGCCATTACCGAACCGGCGGCCGGTTCCGATGTGGAAGAGACCAGCGGAGCACTCAGCGCGCGTCCCGGCACCATTGCCCGCCGGGCGGAGGGTGGCTGGCTACTCAGCGGTCGCAAACTTTACACCTCGGGCGGAGACATCGCCGACGCGGTGATGGTCTTCGCGGCCCTTGAGGGCGAAGGGCTCGACTCCTGGACCTGCTTCCTCATCGAGCGTGGCACCTCCGGGTTCACACCGCTCCGCAACGAAAACAAAATGGGGCAACGCGCTTCGGCCGCCACGGAGCTAGAACTACGCGACGCTTTTGTTCCGGACGAAAACGTCATAGGAGGTCTGCGGCAAGGCTGGGCGCTGAATCGCGCCACGCTCAACTTCTCGCGCATCCCGGTGGCCGCCATCGCGCTGGGCATCGCCCGCGGGGCCATGGAGGCAGCCATCGATTTTGTTTGCCAGCATCGTCTCGGCGGTCTGCCGCTGATCGATCATCAGGAGATCCAGCTGCAAGTCGCGCAGATGATCTCCGACACCAGCTCCATGCGGGCAACCATCTGGGAACTCGCCCGCCGCCCGATACCCACCCAGGCCGCGGCCTCGATCGCCAAGATCTCCTGCAGCGATCGGGCGCTTGCCATCTGCGAAACGGCCATGCAACTACTGAGCAATCAGGGAGTGCTCCACCGCCATCGCGTGGAAAAGGCGGTTCGCGACGTACGCTTGACGCAAATCTACGAAGGCACCAACGACATCAACCGCCTGGCGATCATCGAGGACCTGCAGGAATCGCTACTGCGCCGGCTTTCAGCTGCAGAGTGAGACAGATCCCAGACAGACACCATCAACCAACATGACGTCGCCCACCCCATCCGATATGCCGTTCACCGCGCCCCGCGAGTCCGTGGCCAGCCCAGCCGGCGACGTGCAGCTGCCGATCCACTACCGCGACGGCTTTGCCGGAACGGCCTTGTTCGCGGTCGATCTCGAACGGGCAGCCTCTGTTCTCCAAGAGACGGTCCTACCGAGCGCCGCCTCGTCTCCCGCAAACGAAGATGCATCCTCCCGGCTGGCACCGGTCGAGCACGACGGGCAGGCCACCGCCGCGATCACCTTCTACGACTATCGCGACACCAGCCTGGGCCCCTATCGCGAAGTCGCTCTGGCCCTGCTGGTCACCCCTTCTATAGATTTGTCGTCGAGTGAACCGGCGTCGAGTGAACCGGCGTCGAGTGATCTGGCGACGGGCGAGCAACCGACGGGCGTTCGTACCGCCACCGATTCTCCACCGCCCCATCCGATCGGCTACTATCTTCTCGACCTGCCGGTCACGACCGACCTGGCCGATGTCGTGGGACGGCATCTCTGGGGATATCCAAAATTCGTAGCCGGGGTTTCGCTGCAGACGGCGGCGGACAATTTTTCCGGCCAGCTCAGCGACGCGGAGGGAGAGACGATCCTCCGTCTTGCCGGCCAGCCGGGAACGCACATCAAGACGCAGCCGAGCAGGGATGTCACCACCTATTCCTGGACGGGCTCCTCGACAGGCGAGCAGGAGGATGCGAGAACCAATCTGCTGCGGACAACAATCACGACCGACTGCCCTTACAATCTCTTTGAGCCTGGCTCGTTGACGCTGCAAGTCGCCGCCAGCGGCCATCCGATGACCGCGCGACTCCGACGCCTGGGGCTTGAAGACCAGACCCCGATACGCTGGCAGACAACTGACGCATTTCGGGCGGAGTTGCCGGCAGGTATTGTGGCAGGAGGATCCCGTTCGATCACAAGAAGATAAGTCTCACTAGCAGCGAGAGTAATCATCGTCATACCATCAACGACAAAGGTTAGGGCAGACAGAATGTTTCAAATCGGACTACTAATCATGGCCGGCGCACTCTTCTTCGGAGGTGTCCGAGCATTACTCGGCAAAGAAGATCCCAATAAGAAACAGACGACACCAGGAGTGGCGGTGACAATGATCGTCATCGCGACATTGCTGGCCGTTTTCACCTTGTTCGTGCTCCCGATCTTGATAGCCATTTGATGACCGATTCCTCGGCGACCATCGAACGCCGATCGCTGGAGATCGGCAAGTGGGCCAATCTATTCATGGCCATTAGCGGAATCGCCGCCTCCTACGCTTCCGCTTCCGACGCCATCTTGGTCGACGGCCTCTACTCGGGTGTCAACTTTCTCTCGGCCATCGTGGCCGGTCGCATCACCCTGTCGCTCGCTCGTCCCGCCGACCGACGCTTTCCGTTCGGCTACGACGCCTACGAAGCGCTCTACGTAAAATATCGCTCGCTCGTACTGCTGGGCATCATGGCCTTCGCCATATTCGGCGCCGGCTCCAAAATCATCACCTACGCGCGGGGCGGCCAGGTCCCGGAACTCGTCTTCGGACCGATCTTGATCTACATGCTGCTGATGGTTGGCCTTTGTCTCGGTCTGGCCTGGTGGCACCACACCAACTGGCGGAAGTCGGGCGGCCGCAGCGAACTGCTCCAGACCGAAAGTCGGGCGGCGATTGTCGACGGGGTGATCAGTGCCGGCGCGGGCGCGGGCCTGTTGGCCGCCGCGCTGCTGCGCGGCACGTTTCTTGCCGGGCTGGTACCGATCTCCGATTCGATCGTGGTCCTAATAATGTGCGCGTTCATCATCCGGCAACCGCTGGCAATGTTCCGAGGGTCGCTCCGCGAGGTGGCCGGCGGCGCGGCCGATCCGGAAACGGTTGGCAAGATTGAAAGGCGAATCGAGGAGCTAATCACCGATCGCCCGCTCAAGCTGGTCGACATCGCGGTGACCAAACTGGGCCGCAGCTACTTTGTGATTCCCTACCTGGAGCCGAGCGAGGCCATCGACGCCGCGGCGGTCGACCGGCTGCGTCACGAACTGCTGTCGATCTACGGCGATATGCTGGGCGAAGCCAAGGTGGAAATCATCATCACAGCCGAAGCACCCTATCCGGAGAAGTCGTGATGTTGGCCAACACACCCCATCAGAACAACGCTCCCTCCCGTTCAAAGCGCCCTGTTGTGGGCGGGTTTCCTGACCCGACCACCCTAATCCTGTTGTGGGCGGGTCTCCTGACCCGACCACCCTAAGGCGACCGAAGGTCTCCCTCTTAAATCCGATTGGCGCCCACACCTCATCAGAACAGCATTCCCTCACGTCCATGACGCTTCTTGTCGATCGTCGCGTTGTAGCCGTTGCCGCCGATGGCGACCCGCCGCGGCCTTACGTGCGGAAAGACCTTCTTCAAAGACACCATTGCCGGCGACGACAATCTTTTCAGGCGAATCGATTCGACGGTCGAGAGGTCACGCAACACGGACAGATCTACGACCGGCAACGATTCTAGATCCAACTCTTCGAGTTTCTTCAAGCTTGCCAAGGGCGAGAGATCCGTAACGTCACACCCACGAATAGAGAGCTTTCTCAGGTTCGGCAGTCCCGTGAGAAACGACAAGTCGTTGGTCTCACAGCTGGAAATCGAAAGCTCTTCCAGATTGACTAGTGTGGCCAGGGCTACCAGATCCTGCGTTTCGGCGCCGTGAATGTCTAGCGACTTGAGAGACCGGAGCCCCGCGACTACAGAAAGATCACAATTCTCGAGTTGAGAAAGACTGAGCCGTTCCAGCTCTTGAAGATCGGCCAGGAACGAAAGGTTGCCACGACCAAGGCCTGTGAGCGTCAGTTCTTGGAGATGCGAGAGAT